>JACDJB010000093.1_pt1 | contig 127431 bp, 106 predicted proteins | sample 7454121 | NCBI WGS metagenome assembly JACDJB01 (sample SAMN14253290, study PRJNA609438) | sludge metagenome | isolation source: sludge after 25d culture with pyrite | collected 2018-12-20
CCGGATGGTCGATCGGCGCCAGCAGCTTCACGTCGTACGAATAATTCCCGCCGCCGTTGTCGTGCAGGGAAACCTTGATCACGTCGGCCACCGGGATGAAATGCCCAAGGAACATGATCCCGATCTGGCCCGTCAGCGTCTGGCCGTCGCCCGACACCAACCAGTGCACTTCCTGGCCGGCCGAGGTCAGGGTCTCGGACGGCGTGCCCAGCTTCACCGTCACCGTGTCGCCCGCATCCACGTCGTGGACCGTGAACGTGCCGCTGTCCTTGGCACTGTTGGTCGTGTCCGGCGTGCCGGCGTCATCCGGAATGCCGGGGCCGTGCGGCGGCAGGATGCCACCCTTCAGACCTTCTTCCGAGACCGCCGCGTTCGCGTCGGCGCCGTTGTCGCCGCCGAAAGTGATCGTCGGCACATCGTTGGTGCCGTTGACCGTGACCTTCAGCGTCGTCGTCGAGGTATCGCCGTCCTCGTCGGTCAGCGTGTAGGTGAAGACGTCTTCGGCGGTCTTGCCCTGGCCCAGGGCCTGCACGGTGGCATAACGTCCGTCGGCGGGATCGCTGACCAGTGTGTACGTATAGGCGCCATCGGCACCCAGGACAAGGTCGCCATAAAGCCCGTGCACGACGCTGCCCACACCACCACCGACGTCCGCGCCGACGTCGCCTGCCTGAACGCCCGTCACCACGGTCGGATCCGCTCCCAACGTGTCCGCGCTGTCGCCGGCTCCGGTATCCCCAGGCTCGCCATCGCCCTTGACGACATTGCCCACGGCGGCCAGGGCGGTATCCTCGGTCACGCTCGCCATGTCAGCGATAGCGACGGGCGCCGTATCCGTGATGGCCGCGACGATGTCGCTGGTGACGGAACGGCCCAGGCTGTCGACCACGGTGACGCCGATGGAGTCGGGCAAGAACTGCCCGATGAACGAATCCACGGCCGCGCCCGTGTGATCCTGCCAGCCATCCGAGACATAGTGGTAGGTGACCGTGCCGGTGTTGGAATCGTAGCCGGTCAGGGTCAGGACGCCCCGGTCCGTATCGATGACGATGGGCGCGCCCGGCGTCGCCGCGGTCAGTTCGGCCAAGGTCACCGTCAGGGAGGAGGCGGCAGGCGAGGCGCCACCGCCGGCCGTGCCGGTTTCGCCCGAGAAGTTGAACACCAGGGCGGCCAGGCCGGCCGGTGCCGAGAAGGTGAAGGCCCCACCGACACCCACGGTCGTGTCGGCCTCGCCGATGGTGAAGGTGCCCGGTACGGCGGCCGGACCCTGGCCGTCGCCGCCGGGATTGTCATTACGATCCGGGATGTCCAGCGTCGGCGCCGCCGGTACCGGCGCGGCCGTGTCATCCGCCGTGGCGGCGACGCCGCCCAGCTGCACGAATTCGGGTGTTTCCACGCCCGGGCGCGGATAGGCCAGGGCCAGGGGCGTGGTGGTTTCCGTGATGCTGGCCAGGCGCGTGAAGCTGTCGCCGCCGCCACCGCCGCCGGTCAGCACCGCGGCGGTCGGATCCAGAATGGCGAACGGGTCCTGGCCCGCATCCAGCGCGGCCAGGATCTGGTCGGCGACCGGATCGGCCGGCGGCGTCACCGCGTTGTCGGCCGGTTGCGGCTGCGCCGCGGCCAGGTCTTCCGTGACCAGCATGTCGGTGTTCTGGCCCACGATGACCGGCGGCACGCCCGTGGCCTGCAGGGTCACACTGGCGCCTTCGTCCGTCATGATGTGAGCGTTGACCGGCACGCGCATGCCTTCGTGCAGCGCGATCAGTTGACCCTCGGCATTGCGCACCCAGGCCTTGCCGGTGACATGAGTGATCAGGACGGTGTCGGTAGCCATGATGGATCCCCTGGTGATGCATTCGGTGGCGCCGGCCGGTGCGCGGGATGCGCTTTGGCGGCGATCATGTGTGGGGATGCTACGCGTCTGGCAAGGATCTTCATATTGGCGAGAAAGACAATAACTGTCAAGGAATGGCTAGGGAAAACACGGACACACCCCTCCACTCCAGACCCGAAAAGACACATCCCGCCGGGCAGGCGGGATGTGTGAGGCAATACGTAGGGACGAGGGGGCTGGGCCTCGGCGCGGACGCTGGGCGCGCCCTTCAATCGCGAAACACGTCTTCTAGCGTCACGGCGTCCAGGACATTGAGCGACCAGGTTTCCAGGTCTTGCGCCCGGGCGGTGCGGATGCGTTGTGTGGTCTCGGCATCCACCGCACCGAAGCGGCGCCGAATCTGACGCAGCAGCAGGTCGGCCTGGCCTTCGACACGGCCTTCGATACGACCCTCGGCCTGGCCCTCGATCCGGCCCCGTTTGGTGTACTCGCGTTCAAGCAGCGTCACATAGCTCATCTTGTGCTCCTCCGACAGGGCTTCGACCGCCCGCAGGTATTCCGGTTCCAGGTCCTTGGGCAGGGCGAGCGCCTGGGGGAAGTACAGGTCAAGCGCGTAAAGGATCCCGTCCGCAACAGGCCAGTGATCGGAAGCCAGAGTCAGTGGCTATCGACCGTCAGCTTGCCGCTTTCGATGAGGTGGCGGATCAGATCGGCCTGGGAGTCTCCGTCATACGTGATCGTCAGGTCGGTATTTTCGATGACGATCCGCTGCGTCACATGGTCGGCGACCGACCCGTCGGCGTTGACCTTCACGTCAACGGTAGTGGAATGGCCGTCGCCATGGATATCCAGATACTCTGTCAGGTCGCTGCCTGATGCATGGCCCTTGAGGAGGTCGCCGAGGTCGAGCGTGTCCTGGCCCAGGCGATCGATGCCTGTACCAAAGTCCTTGACCGTATCCACCGCGACACCACCTGTCGCGTCCTGATCGCCCAGTTTCCAGACGAAGGTATCGTCGCCGTAGCCGCCCCACAGGGTGTCGTTGCCGGCGCCGCCGTGGATGATGTCGTTGCCGCCTTCGACAGTGACACCGGGCTTATCCGCGCCCTCGACGTAATCGCCATGGATCGTATCGTCACCGGAGCCGCCGTGGATGACGTCGTTCCCGAGGGTGATGTGCACATTCGCCTGATGCCCGAATGCGGATTGCAGGCCGCCGATTTCCACACGGTCGCCATAGATGATGTTGCCGCCGACATCTCCGCCCTGGATCGTGTCGGAGCCGCCCTTGATGTTGATCGTGACACTGCCGTCGTATGCCTGGACGGCATTGATCTGCACAAAATCGCCGTATAGATTGCTGCCGGATCCGCTGCTGTCGCACAGTGCGTCCTGGCCGCCGTTGATGTTCAATTCCAGATCGCCGCCGCTGCTGACAACAGCGGAGGAGACCAGGTAATCGCCATACAGGTTGTTGCCCGCGGCATTTTTCCCGCCGCCGTAGATGAAGTCGTCGCTGGCGTTCTTGTCGACGGTCCCGTGACCGATGATGTTCCCGACCTCGTAATCCCCGGCCAGGTTGTTTCCGCCGGACTCCGTGCCATAAATGGAGCTGGCGCCGCCCGCCCAGCCGTGATCCACGAGGTTGTTCTGCACTCGATCGGCATCCGGCGGGACTTCCTTGTCGCCGCATCCGCAATCGTCACCGCCGTCACCGCCGTCATTTTCACCGGCGCTGCCACCAGCGCCGGCGGCGGGCGCTTCCGCGTCCGTCACTGCGCCGCCCAGCGGCACGAATTCGGGGGTTTCCACGCCCGGGCGCGGATAGGCCAGGCCCAAGGGCGTGACGGGTTCGACGATGCTGGCCAGACGCGTGAAGCTGGCGCCGCCTCCCCCGCCGCCAGGCAGCACCGCGGCGGTCGGATCCAGAACGGCGAACGGATCCTGGCTCGCATCCAGCGCGGCCAGCACCTGGGTCACGATGGGATCGGCCGGCGCCGCGACGGCGTGGTCCGCCGGTACGGGGTGGGCCTGCGCCAATTCCGATGTCACCAGCATGTCGGTGTTCTGGCCCAGGATCACGGCCGGCACACCATCGGCCTGCAGGATGATGGAAGCCCCCTTGTCGGTCAGGATGCGGGCATCGACGGGGACGCGCATGCCCTCATGCAGCGCGACTTCCGTGCCGTCGGCCATGCGCATCCAGGCCTTGCCCGTGACGTGAAGAATCAGAATCGTATCGGTGGCCAAAGAGATATCCCGTCAGAAATGACAGCATGACGGGCCACCGGGTTTCGCCGGGTGGCCCGTCATTGATCAGGGTTAATACTAATCACCCGAAGGGAAGTCGTCTATTGGCCGAAACGACAGGCGGCCAAAGGCGGAGCCGGAATGCGCATGGATGTTTTAGGCCATGCGTAGTTTTGCGGTCTGGCCGAACCACTGAAAACCGCCGACCATTCTGGTCAGAGAAACGCAATGCTGAATTCAAGCCATTATCAACAGTTGATACAATAGTATGCGACATGACCCTGCCCTTGATGCTCTGCTGGACTTGCACGGTTCCATCCTTGATCAAGGGCATGGCTACTGGATCAAACTGGAAGCATGGCGCGTCGCAGCATCCGAGCAGATTCCACATGGGATCCGGTACTCGCTCACACTTCACGCCCCCCATGGCGAGCGCATTCTGGGCTACGACAATGCTCACGCTTTCAGGCAAGCAGGAAAATCCAGGGGGGCGGGGCGGCTGCCCGCCCGGGACCACCGACATCGCCACACTTCGGACTCCGGAACGGCTTATGAATTCAAGAGCGCCCAACAACTGCTGGAAGACTTCTTCGCGGATGCCGATCGCATCCTGGCGGAACTGAGCAAGCCATGAAATCCATTGTGATCGGCATCATGTCGCAAGAGCAGATCCGCCAGCGTGTTCTGGCAATCGCTCGCGGCGACTATCGTCCCAGACCCGACGAGCCCAAGGTCTGGTTCACTTCCATGAAGTCCCTGGCCGAGGTGCTGAGCGACGATAATCGCGCCTTGCTGCGGGCGATCGTCGAAATGGCGCCTCCATCGATCACGGCGCTGGCGCTGGCCACCGGCCGCAAGCCTGGAAACCTGTCCCGCACGCTCAAGACCCTGTCCAACTACGGGATCGTCGATCTGAAGCGTGAACGCAATCTCGTGCGCCCGGTCGTGAAGGCGACCGAATTCCGGATCGTCGCCCACTGACCGCGCACGCCAGCCCAGCCTACCCCCTCACGCATCCGCGCCCCGCGCCACCCCCTGCGTCGCGGTCTGGTCGATGCCGTGCACCCGCAGAGCCAGCATCAGGCGGTCGGTGACGCCCAGTTTTTCGATAGTGACTGTTTATGCCGTACTTACCAAGTTAGGCAAAGATTTAGGTAAACTCATCATAATCCACTCAAAAAGAGTCAATGATGGACCCTAGAGACAACCCTTACGTCCCCGGTGCCGGGACACCCCCACCCGAACTGGCAGGGCGCCACGAAGTACTGGAACGCGCCGAAATTTCCCTCTCTCGTATCAGGCGCGGGCTTCCGTCGAAGAGCCTGATTGTGGTCGGGCTCAGGGGCGTTGGCAAAACCGTTTTACTCGTCCGCTTCCACCAGGAAGCCGTCTCTCAAGGCTATCAATCCTCGTTGATCGAGGCACACGAGGGTAAAACTCTGCCTGAACTGCTGGTACCTGCATTGAGAAAAATATTGATTTCCTTAAGCCTGACAGAGGCTGCCGGCGAAAAAGGGAGACAAGCGCTCAGGGCACTCAGAAGCTTCATCAGTGGTGTAAAGCTTTCAATTGGCGACCTCGAATTAGGGATCGAGCCCATCCGGGGATTGGCTGACAGCGGCGATCTGGAGCTGGATCTGGCGGACTTGTTCATCTCCGTCGGAGAAGCTGCCGCGGAGCGGAAAACCGCCGTTGCGCTCTGCATAGACGAGATGCAATATTTAAGCCAGAAGGAGTTCAGCGCGCTCATCATGGCGGTTCATCGATCTTCGCAGCTGAATCTTCCCGTCATCGTGGTCGGCGCGGGGTTACCTCAGATACTCGGGCTCGCGGGAGAGTCAAAATCCTATGCGGAAAGACTATTCGACTATCCAAAAGTAGGCGCGCTTTCAGGCCCGGACGCAAAATCCGCCCTGAACACACCCGCCACGCCCATGGGGGTGAAGTACGAGGATGCCGCCCTTGAAAGAATCATCACGCTCACAAAGGGCTACCCATACTTTCTCCAGCAATGGGGCTACGAAGTATGGAATCTCGCGCACGGCCCCACCATCTCGTTAACCGATGTGGATGCCGCGACGACAGCCGCTATTTCCGCGCTGGACGAAAGTTTTTTTCAAGTCAGATTCGACAGATGCACTCCGTCCGAAAAAAGATACATGCGAGCCTTGGCCGACCTGGGAGAGGGGCCGAAGCGATCAGGGGACATCGCTGACCGCCTGGGGCTCAAGGTGACGAGCATCGGCCCCACACGATCCAAGCTGATTGCCAAGGGAATGATTTATAGCCCTCAGCATGGCGAGACTGCATTCACCGTACCCCTGTTCGATGAATACATGAGAAGGGCGATGCCAGGCAGCGACTGGCGCCATCACGCCTGACCCACATCCCTCACGCATCCACGCCGCGCGACACCCCCTGCGCGGCGTGCTGGTCGATGCCGTGCACCCGCAGGGCCAGCATCAGGCGGTCGGTGACGCCTAGCTTCTCGAAGATGGCGGAGATGTGCGCGCGCACGGTGCGCTCGGTGATGCCCAGGCTGTCGGCGATGGACTGGTTGGAATGGCCCAGGGCGACGTAGCGGGCCACGTCGCGTTCGCGCGCGGTCAGGTCGCGCGCCCAGTCCTGGTTGGGCTCGGGCGCGGCCTGGCCGATCTGGCTGAGCATGCGCGACAGCATGCCCTTGCCCACCCAGATTTCGCCGCCCATGACGTGGCGCAGGACGCGGTCCAGGCCGGTGACCGGCATGTAGGCATGCACGTAGCCGACGGCGCCGGCCACCAGGGCGCGCTGGCCCTCGGGGTCGCCGGGATGGGCGCTGGCGACGACGACCTGCAGGCCGGCCGGCACGTCCGGGATGTCCCCCCCCGCCTTGGGCAGCAGGCGGGCGTCCATGACGACCAGCACGCCGCGCCGCCCCCAGGGCACCAGGTCGGCCAGGCGGTGGCCGCGCGCGGGCGCCCAATCCAGCCCATCCAGCCCGGCCCAATGCCGGTACAGGGCATCGTCGGCGGTCAACAGCAGAACAGGTATCGTCATGGCGTGTCCTTTCAACGTTCGCGGAAGGCGTTGGAATGCGCGCGCAGCACGGGCTTGAGCAGGTACTGCATCAGCGTGCGCTTGCCCGTCAGGATGTGGACCTCGGCCATCATCCCGGGGATGATGGGCCGTTCGTCGCTGCCCACGTAGGCGGTTTCCGTGCGGACCTTCACGATGTAATAAGAGTTTCCCTTTTCGTCGGTGATGGAGTCGGCGCCGATTTCCTCGACGTGGCCCTGCAGGCCGCCATAGATGGAGAAATCATAGGCCGTGAACTTGACCTCGGCCTTCTGGCCCGGGTACAGGAAGCCGATGTCGCGCGGGTTGACCTTCACTTCCAGCAGCAGGGTGTCGTCCGACGGGACGATCTCCATGATGTCCTTGCCGGGCGAGACCACGCCGCCCACGGTGTTGGCCGTCAGGGTCTTGACGGTGCCGTTGACCGGCGAGCGGATGTTGGACAGGGTCACGCGGTCGGCCAGGGCGACCTGGCTTTCCAGCAGGGCCGACAGCTTGGCGCGCGCGTCGGACAGGTCGGTGCGCGCCTGGTTGCGGAAGGTGACCTCGGTTTCCTTGAGCTTGGCCTCGGCTTCCTGGATGGAGGCCTGGATCTTGTCGATCTGGGCCGCGGCGGACTTCTGCTCGCCGCAGAAGCGCGCCACGTCGCGCTGCAGGCGCAACAGGTCCACCTGGGACACCGCGCCGCTGGAAAGCAGCGGCTTGGTCATGGAATATTCGCGCGAGGCCAGGGCGCAGCTGGTGGCCGCCTGGTCGCGGTTGGCGATGGTGGAGCGCAATTCCTGCTGGCGCTGGTTGAGCTGTTCCCGGGCGACTTCCAGGTTGGCCTGCAGTTCGCGGGTGCGGGCCTGCCAGACGTTGCGTTCCTGTTCGGCCAGTGCCGGCGCCTGCTCCTGGACGTCCTCGGGCGCCTGGTAGGGCGTGTCGTTGGCGATGGCCTCCAGGCGGGCGATCTTGGCCTTCAGGGCCAGGGCCTCGGCGCGGTTTTCACCCAGGGACGAGGAATAGCGCGTGGGGTCGATGCGCAGCAGGACCTGGTCCTTGACGACCTTGTCTCCGGGGCGCACCAGGATCTGCTGGACGACGCCGCCGTCCAGGCTCTGGATGACCTGGACCTGGCGCGAGGGCACGACCTTGCCCTCGCCGCGCACGACCTCGTCGATGTTGGCGGTGGAGGCCCAGGCGATCAGCACGCCCATCGTCAGCAGCGACATCCAGATCAGCAGGCGCGATCCGCGCGTGCGCTGCTGGCTGAGCGCCCAGGTGGCGTCGCCGATCATGTCGCCGCGTCCACCCTCGTGCTTGGGCGCGAAGGACCGCCGCAGGCCGGCGAGGAAATCTGGCAGCATTCCCATGGCCTCAGCTCCTGCGGGCGCCGCCGATGCGGCCCTGGCGCAGGGCCTCGACGACCTGGGCCTTGGGCCCGTCGGCCACGATGCGGCCGTGGTCGATGACCATCAGGCGGTCGACCAGGTCCAGCAGGGACGTGCGGTGCGTGACCAGGATCAGCGTCTTGCCCTCGCTGGCGGCCCGCAGGCGGGCCTTGAGCTGGGATTCGCTCTGGTGGTCCATGTTGCTGCTGGGCTCGTCCAGCAGCAGGATCTGGGGGTCGTTGACCAGGGCGCGGGCGATGGCGATGGACTGGCGCTGGCCGCCGGACAGGGAATCGCCGCGCTCGCCGACGATCATGTCGTAGCCTTCGGGGTGGCTGGCGGCGAACTCGTCCACGCCCGCCAGGGTGGCGGCGCGCAGGACGTCCTCGTCCGTGGCGAACGGCGAGGCGATGGTCAGGTTGTGCTTGAGGGTGCCGTAGAACAGCACCGGGTCCTGGGGCACGTAGCCGACCGCGCGGCGCACGTCGGCCGGGTCGATCTGGTTCAGGTCGATGCCATCGATCAGGACGGCGCCGGAAGTCGGCGCGTAGAGTTTCAGGATGAGCTTTTCGAGGGTGGTCTTGCCCGAGCCGATGCGGCCGATGATGCCGATCTTTTCGCCGGGCTGGACGCGGAAGCTGATGTTGTCCAGCGCCGCGAGGGAACTGTTGGGATAGGCGAAGGTGACGCCCTGGAATTCGATGCCGCCCTTCAGGACGGGCCGCGGCATGAAGGCGCGGTCCGCCGGGCGCTCGACCGGCATGCCCATGTAGTTGTCGATGGACTTCAGCGACGCCTTGGCGTTGTGGTATTGCATCATCAGGCCCACGACCTGGCCCAGCGGCGCCAGGCAGCGTCCGGAAATCATGGAGGCCGCGATGATGCCGCCCATGGTCATGCCTTCCTGGACCAGGTAGACGCCGATCACCACGACGGAAATGTTGACCAGTTGCTGGCAGGTCTGCACGAAGCTGACGGTGACCGACGAGGTGAGCTTGATGTGCGCGCCCAGTTCGGCCAGCCAGCGGGTGGATTCTTCCCACATGCGCTGGGAATGGCTCTGGGCGTTCAGCGCCTTGACGGTTTCCATGCCGTTCAGGGCCTCGATCAGGCCGGCGTTGCGCTGCGCCCCGGCCTGGAAGGATTCGAGGGTCATCTTTTCGACGCGGGCCAGGGAGAACAGCGACACGACCAGGATCACGGCGATGGCCACCAGGGGCGGCAGCACCATCCAGGGCGAGATCCAGGCCAGCACGGCCAGGAACAGCAGCACGAAGGGCAGGTCCACCAGCGTGGTCAGGCTGGCCGAGGCGATGAAGTCGCGCACGGACTCGAAGGAGCGCAGGTTGGAGGCGAAGGAGCCCACGGACACCGGGCGGCTTTCCATGCGCAGGTCCAGGACCTGTTCCATGATGCGCGAGGACAGTTCCACGTCCACCCGCTTGCTGGCGATGTCCACGACGTAGGCGCGGATGCCGGTCAGCACCAGGTTGAACACCATGGCCAGGGCGATGCCGAGGGTCAGCGCCCAGAGCGTCTCGACCGCGCTGTTGGGGATCACCCGGTCGTAGATGTTCATCGTGTACAGCGGCATGACCAGCGCGAAGATGTTGATCAGCACGGCGGCCGCCACGGCGTCGCGGTAGAGCTTCCAGTTGCCCAGCATCGCGGCCCAGAACCAGTGGCCGCTGCGCGCCCGCATGTGGGCGTCCTGGGTGCGGTCCTCCGTCCGGTAGCGGGGCTGCACGAAACAGGCCAGGCCGGCGTATTCGGCCTCCAGTTCGGCGCGCGGGACTTCGACGGGCTCGGCCGCTTCGGGATAGTGGACCAGGTAGTGGTCGCGGCGTTCCAGGATCAGGACGCAGGCGCGCTGGTTCTTCAGGAACAGGATGGCCGGCATGACGCTGCGCGACCAGTTGCCCAGGGAACGGCGCACGATGCGTGCGCCGCACTGGGCGCGGCTGGCGGCGCGGCCCAGCAGGGACGGCGTCAGGCGCTGGTCCACCAGGGGCAGGCCCGAGGACAGCTGCTGGGCGGTGCAGGGCCGGCCCAGCAGTCGCGTGACCAGGACCAGGCTGGCCAGCAGGGAATCGTCGTGCAGCTGGTGCGGCGTGGCGCCCGGCAGTTCCGGCGCCGGCGCGGCGCCGGACGGGCTGTTGGGGGTCGTTTCGGGTTGCGCGGCCATGGCGGCAGTGGCCTCAGAGGATGGCATCGTCGTCGGAGATCAGGTTCAGGGCGCCTTGCAGCCGCTGGCGGGTGCGCTTGCGTTCGGCGAGCTTTTCCAGGGCCTGGGGCGGCAGATCGGTCAGGCGCAGGGCGCCGTTGGCGATCAATGCGTCGATCAGGTCTTCCAGGACGCGGATGAATCCGGCGTCCAGGTCAGAGAGATCCTGTTTGAAACGTTCCTGATCAGAGGCCATCGGCATTCCCCCAAGCTGCAGGGAAAGCCGGGCCGCCGCGGCTGCGGCGGACCACCGGGCCTTCACCTTCAGACCGGGCCGCGAGGCCCGGGTATTGCTTTAGTTTCGGCGGCGGAAGGTTAGTTCCAGCCACTGGCCTTGCCGGACGACTTGCCGGCGGGCGCCAGCACGGGCGGCTTGAGGCCGGATTGATAGTTGACCTGGACGGGCTGCAGGTTGCGGGTGTCCGGCAGCGGCGTCAGGCAGGCCTTGAGGACTTCATCGGGAAATTCAAGCTTGGCGGCCTCGTCGGGCTGTTCCTGGTAGGGATCGGCCAGCCCCAGCGTCGGCAGCAGTTTGTGGGACAGGGCGAGCCAGCGGTATTCGGCCGCGCGCAGGTCGAAGATCCCGTTGGTGAGCGCCTGCCGGGCGTCGAACAGTTCGTTTTCGGTGTCGAGCAGGTCCAGCAGGGTGCGCTGGCCGATCTTGAACTGCTGCATGTAGGCCACGCGCACCTGGGCGATGTCGCGCTCGTGCTGCTGCAGGAAGGGCATCTGCTGGCGCAGGCGCACGACGTTGTTCCAGGCGATGGAGAGTTCCTGCTGGACGTTGCGGCAGGTATAGTCGCGCACGTCCCGGGCGGCGTAGGTCTGGGCCGAGGTCTGGCGGACGCGGGCCGCGTCGGCGCCGCCGCGGAACAGGTTGAACGTCGCCATCAGCTGGACGTTGGAGCTCTGCGTGGTCTCGTCGTTGATGTAGGGCGGATCGGAACGGTCGCGGCCGGTGGCGGCGCGCAGTTCCAGCGTGGGCGAGAAGCGGCCCTGCGCCGAGGCCTTGCCGCGCTCGGCCGCCTGGACCAGCGCCTGCTTCGCCAGCACGGTGGGGCTGACGCGCACGGACTGGCTGAAGTCGGTCGGGTCCTTGGGCAGCGAGGCATCGACGTCGGGCGCGTCGGCCAGGGTCTCGGCCGGGACCTGGCCGATGATGCGCTGATAGCGCTGGGTGACGTCGTTCAGATTGCCCGAGGCGGTCATGAGGTTGGTCTGGGCCAGGGCCAGGCGGGCCTGGGCCTGGACCTCGTCCACCCCGCGGCCGACGCCCGAGGAACTGCGCTCGGAGATCTGGCCCAGGATGTCCTTGTGCAGGTTGTAGTTCTGCTGCGCCAGGGCGACCTGTTCGCGGTAGCGCTGGACGTCCAGGTAGGCCTGGGTCGCCTGCTGGGCCAGGTCGTCGACCGTGGCTTTCAGGGTGTAGTAGTCGGCCAGCTTTTCAAAGCCCAGCTGGCGCACGTCGTTGATCGTGGAAAAGCCGTCGAACAGCAGCTGGCGCAGGGACAGGCTGTAGCCGCTGCGCGACCAGTCCGTGGAGCCGTTGGTGCTGGTGCTGCCGCGGTATTCGCGGCCCGTCCAGCCCTGCAGATTGACTTCGGGCAGCAGGGCGCCGCGGCGGACCTTCTGGCCTTCGACGCCGGACTGGAAGTTGTGGAACTGCGCCCCGACCTCGGGATTGTGGAGGACGGCGGCCTCGACCACCTGAGGCAGCGTGGCGTTGTCGGCGAAGGCCGCGGGGGCGAATGCGAGGGCGAGAGCCGTCCAGAGGACGGAGAGGGTGGTTTTTTTATGGCTGGCCATGTTCAATGCTCCTGAACTCGGGGACCAGGACGGCCGTGGAGCCGCCGCGTCTTTATTGAGATTCACGCACCCGGATCGTTCGCCGGGGCGAACGCCTGTAACCGGAACGGGTGCCGGCACCACGATCGACGAAATCAACCCAGGTCGGGGACCGATGATGCCATGCCTATGTTGAGACGGTGCAACCGCCACGAACGCATCAATATCGGATCTGCATGGTAGGACGGGGCTTTCACCCGGTGGCAAGTCGGAGCCTCTGGCTTCCGGCCAGAGTTCTTGAAGCATGAACTTGCGTCTTGGTACGCTTCAGAATCAAAACGTAGGCACATTGTACGAATCTGGCGCAACTGTGACTAGTATTGACACCGACCAAAAGTGAATAATTAACCTTATTTAAGGGTAAATCCCATGCAGGTCGCGTGGGCTTGAGGGTTCGAGTGTGGTTTACAGGGCATTCATGCCGGCCGACGGCCTCCCCCCGAGCCCGGCCGCGGCGCAAGCCACGTACAATCATGCCAGCCCCCGCCGCGGGGCCCGTCCACGCCGCCGCCCATGTCCGTCATCCTGCTCATCCTGCCCGATTTCCTGCTGATCGCCCTGGGCTGGGTCCTGCTCCACCGCCTGGGATTCGACCGGGCCTTCTTCGCCGGGGCGGAAAAACTGGTCTATTTCGTCCTGTTCCCCGCCCTGCTGTTCCATTCGATCACCCGCACGCCGCTGGACCTGGGCAACACCACGGTGCTGCTGGCCGCCACCGTCGGCGTGATGCTCGGCGGCATCGCCCTGGCCTGGCTGGGCCGCCTGGTCGTGCGCCCGGACCCGGCGGCGCACGCCTCGGTCGCCCAGTGCGGTTTCCGCTTCAACACCTACCTGGCCCTGTCCCTGGCCGGCGGCCTGCCCTGGCCCGGCGCGCAGACGACCATGGCGGTGCTCGTGGGGTTCGCCGTGCCCATCAGCAACATCGGCGCGGTACACGCCCTGGCCAGCCGCCACGGCGGGAACGCCCTGCGGGAAATCGCGCGCAACCCCTTCATCCTGGCCACGCTGGCGGCGCTGGCCTGCAATTTCCTGCGCGTGCCCATCCCCCACGTCCTCGACGTCGCCCTGGGGCGGCTGGGGTCCTGTGCCCTGGCCATCGGCCTGCTGTGCGTGGGCGCCACCCTGTCCCTGCAGGGCGGCCGGGCGCACGCGCCGCTGATGGCCTGGATGGTGGCGGCTAAGCTGGTCCTGCTGCCGCCGGTCGCGCTGGCACTGGCCTGGGCGCTGGACCTGTCGGCCGGCGAACGGCTGGTGCTGGTCCTGTTCAGCGCCCTGCCCACGGCATCCTCGGCCCACGTGCTGGCCGCCCGCATGGGCGGCGACGGCCGGCTGGTGGCGGTCACCATGTCGATCGGCACGCTGCTGTCGGCCGTGACCCTGCCGCTGTGGCTGGACGCCGTGACTTGAATCCCGGAGGCTCCCCCCGATGACGACCCCGCCCCCCTCCATCGAATGGCCCCTGCCCGACGAGGACGCCACCGTGGCCCTGGCGCAACGCCTGGCCGGGCTGGCCTGCGGCCGGACGCCGGGCGGACCCGCCGCCGGGGGCCGCATCCACCTGCGCGGCGAGCTGGGCGCGGGCAAGACCAGCCTGGCCCGCGCCCTGTTGCGGGCCGGCGGCGTGACCGGCCGGATCAAGAGCCCCAGCTACGCGCTTCTTGAAAGCTATAACGTTTCTAACTTATACTTCTATCACTTTGATTTCTATAGATTTAGCGATGCGCATGAATGGCGGGACGCGGGTTTCGACGAACTGCTCGACGAACACGCGGTCGTCCTGATCGAATGGCCCGAGCAGGCCGGCACGCGATTGCCGCCTCCGGACCTGGACATCCGCCTGGAATACGCCGGCGCCGGTCGGCATGCCCGCCTGACCGCCTGCAGCGAAAAAGGACAACAATGGCTGACGCATCTGGACCCGCCACGCCGATGAGCGCCCCCGCCGCCCCCCTGCGGCGCAAGATGATCGCGGGCGGCGGCGCCCTGTTGCTGCTGCCCGTCGTGCCGCGCCTGGCGCGGGCCGCCACCATCCTGGCGGTGCGGACCTGGCCGGCCGACGAATACACGCGCGTGACCCTGGAAATGGACACCGAGCTGAAGGCCGAGCACTTCACGCTCGACAATCCGCACCGGCTGGTGGTGGACATCGAGGGCCTGCGGCTGAGCCCCGCCATCAACGACCTGGTCTCCAAGATCCGGCCCAACGATCCCTACATCGGCGCCGTGCGCGCGGGCCAGAACCGCCCCAACGTGGTGCGCCTGGTGTTCGACCTGAAGCAGGACGTCGCCCCGCAGGTCTTCACCCTGAAGCCCATCGGCGAATACAAGTACCGCCTGGTGCTGGACCTGTACCCGAAGGTCGCGCAGGATCCCCTGATGGCCTTGCTGAAGGACGCGGAAAACGACCCGCTGGCCGGCATCCTGGAAAACCTCGCCCAGAACAGCCCCACCGAGGCGCCCATCCCCTCGGTGGAAGGCCAGAAGCTGCCGCCGGTCGCCCGCAAGCAGCCCGACGACACCCCGCCGCCCCAGCCGCGAGTGGCGCCCGGCGCCCGTCCGGGCCGCCCGATCCTGATCGCGCTGGACCCCGGCCACGGCGGCGAGGACCCGGGCGCCATCGGCAAGCGCGGCACGCGCGAAAAGGACATCGTCCTGCAGATCGCGCACCGATTGAAGAAGCTGATCGACGCCCAGCCGAACATGCGCGCCTACCTGACCCGGGATCGCGATTATTTCGTGCCGCTGAACGTGCGGGTGCAGAAGGCCCGCCGCGTTCAGGCCGACCTGTTCATCTCCATCCACGCGGACGCCTGGATCAAGCCGTCGGCGCGCGGTTCGTCGGTCTGGGCGCTGTCGCAGCACGGTGCCACCAGCTCCGCCGCCCGCTGGCTGGCGAAGAAGGAAAACGACGCCGATCTGATCGGCGGGGTGAACCTGGGCGCGCACAACGCCCAGGTGGCCAAGGTGCTGCTGGACCTGTCCACCGGCGCGCAGATCAACGATTCCATCCGGGTCGGCACCCAGGTCCTGAACGAGATCGGCAAGATCAACCAGCTGCACAAGAACCGCATCGAGCGCGCCGGCTTCGCCGTGCTGAAGGCGCCGGACATCCCATCGATCCTGATCGAGACCGCCTTCATCAGCAATCCCCAGGAAGAGCAGCTGCTGCGCACCTCGGCGCACCAGCAGCGCATCGCCAACGCGGTGCTCAGCGGGATCCAGGATTATTTCTCGGCGCACCCCGCCCTGGCGCGACGTGGATGAGTCAGGACACCCAATAGCCCCTGCGGGCTATTGGGTGCCTGACGAATCCGAGCGGCTTGCAAGCCGCGAGGTGGGAGCAAGCCGCGAGGTGGGTACTCAAACTTCCCTGACCTTCTTGCCGCGCAGCAGCTTCCACAGCACGCCGCCGGCCGCCGGGACGGCGGCCGCCCCCACGCCGATCAGCACGATGGTGTTGAGGTGTTCCTTGATGATGGGGACGTTGCCGAAGAAATAGCCCAGGGTGATCAGGCCGGCGATCCAGGCGACGGCTCCCAGGGCGTTGTACAGCTGGAAGGTCAGCCAGCGCATGCCCGCGACCCCGGCCACGAAGGGCGCGAAGGTCCGGAACAGCGGCAGGAAGCGCGACAGCACGATGGTCTTGCCGCCGTGCTTTTCGTAGAAGGCGTGGGTCCTGATCAGGGCCTTGCGGTCCAGGAACCTGTAGTCGCGTGAAAAGACCTTGGGACCGATGAAGCGCCCCACCTGGTAATTGACGGTGTTGCCCAGGATCGCGGCCGCGATCAGGATGCCGCCCAGCAGGACGGGATCCAGCATGCCGGAGGCTCCGAAGGCCCCGGCGATGAACAGCAGCGAATCCCCGGGCAGGAACGGCAGCACCACCAGCCCCGTTTCACCGAAAATGATGAGCGCCAGGATCAGGTAGATCCAGGCGCCGTATTGCGCCACCCAGACCCCCAGGTACTGGTCGATGTGCAGGATGAGTTGGAACAGTTCAGCCATTTGGCCGCGTGACCTCGAAAGACGGGAACGGGAACGAGCTCTCACTATAATCGTTTTCATGATACGAACCATTGCCGCCCTGCCCGACGTCCTGATCAGCCAGATCGCCGCGGGCGAAGTCATCGAACGCCCCGCCTCCGTGCTGAAGGAGCTGCTGGAAAACGCCCTGGACGCCGGCGCCCGGGCCATCGAGATCCGCCTGGACGGAGGCGGCATCCGCCGCATCCTGGTGGCCGACGATGGCCACGGCATCCCGCCCGACCAGTTGGCCCTGGCCCTGCGGCGCCATGCGACCAGCAAGATCACGTCCCTGGCGGAACTGGAATCGGTGGCCACCCTGGGATTCCGGGGCGAGGCCCTGGCCTCGATCGCCTCGGTCGCCCAGCTGACCCTGATCTCGCGCACCGCCGGGGACACGCAGGCCTGGCAGATCGCCGCCGGGCAGGCGGATCCAATTCCCGCGGCGGGGCCCGTGGGCACGCGCGTGGACGTGCGCCAGCTGTTCGACCACATTCCCGCGCGGCGCAAGTTCCTGCGCAGCGAGCAGACCGAATACGCCCACTGCCTGGACGCCGTCGAGCGCATCGCGCTGGCGCACCCCCAGGTGGCCCTGCGCGTGTTCCACAACGACAAGCCGCAGCGCAACTGGCCGGCCACCGACATCCACGGCCGCATCCGCGACGTGCTGGGCGAGGAATTCACGGCCCAGAGCCTGCCGGTGTCGGCCGAGCAGGGGCTGGTGGCGCTGGAAGGTTGCATCACGCGCCCGACCTTCGCCCGCAGCCGGGCCGACCGGCAGTACCTGTACGTCAACGGCCGCTACGTGCGCGACCGCACGGTCTCCCACGCGGTGCGCCAGGCCTACGCCGACGTGCTGCACGGCGACCGCCAGCCGGCCTTCGTGCTGTTCCTGACGCTGGACCCGGCCGGGGTGGACGTAAACGTGCACCCGGCCAAGCACGAGGTCCGCTTCCGCGACAGCGGAGCGGTGCACCGCTACGTCGCCCAGACGCTGGGCGAGGCCCTCGCTGGACGCGGCGGCGCCGCCGTGGACGGCCCGGCCGAGGCGCCACCCGCGCCGACGGACGGCGACGACACCGCCGAACGGCCGCCGGCCGGCACGCCGGGCGCCGCGTCGACGCGGCCCGGCACGTCCGCGTCCTTGGCCGGTACGTCGAACCCCGTCCGCCCCGCGCCCCCCTACCCCGCCCGGATCCCGGTCCAGCAGCGCTTTCCGCTGAACGACCGGATTTCGGCCCAGGACTGGCGCAAGCTGTACCAGCCGCTGGACACGGAAAACACCGCCGTCCCGGGACGGGAGGGCGCGGCACCGGACCAGGGCGCGCCGGACGTGGCGGACCGGATGGAGAGGTCGGCCGGGGACGCCGTTGCCATGCCGGGCGCGGCGGACGCCGCCGGGCGGTCCGTGAACACCTGGAATGGCGATTCCCACGCCACCGACCTGCCCCTGGGCATGGCGCTGGGACAGTTGCACGGCATCTACATCCTGGCCCAGAACGCGCGCGGCCTGATCCTGGTGGACATGCACGCCGCGCACGAGCGCGTGGTCTATGAATCCCTGAAACATGCCCTGGACCAGGCGCCCCTGCCGGCGCAGGAACTGCTGGTCCCGGTGGTGTTCACCGCCACGGAAATCCAGGTGGCCACCGCCCAGGCGCACCAGGACACGCTGGACGAACTGGGCCTGCGGATCCGCGCCACCGGCCCGGCCTCGCTGGCCGTGCGCGCCGTGCCGGCCCTGCTGGCCCGGGGCGACATCGAATCCCTGGCGCGCGGGGTGCTGGCCGACGTCGAGCGCATCGGCCATTCGGCCCGGCTGACCGAGCAGCGCAACGAACTGCTGTCGACCATGGCCTGCCACGGCGCGGTGCGCGCCAACCGGCGCCTGACGCTGGACGAGATGAATGCCCTGCTGCGCCAGATGGAGCGCACCGAGCGCGCGGACCAGTGCAACCACGGCCGCCCGACCTGGTTCCAATGGAGCCTGGGCGACCTGGACAAGCTGTTCATGCGAGGGCAGTGAGCCGATGACGCCCGCCTCTCCCACGGCCCGCGCCTCGTGAACCGGGACCACGCTCCCTTGCTGATCTGCCTGGCCGGGCCGACAGCATCGGGCAAATCGGCGGCCTCGATGGCACTGGCGCGGCGCTGGCCGATCGAGATCATCGTCATGGACTCGGCCACGATCTATCGCGGCATGGACATCGGCACGGCCAAGCCCACGGCCGAGGAACGGACGCGCGTGCCGCACCATTTGCTGGACATCCGCGATCCGGCGCAATCCTATTCGGCGGCGGAATTCGCCCGCGACGCCGCCGCACTGGCGCAAGACATCCGCGCCCGCGGCCGGATTCCCCTGCTGTGCGGGGGCACGATGCTGTACTACAAGGCGCTGCGCGAAGGCTTGAACGACCTGCCCGAGGCCGATCCGGCCATCCGCCGGCAACTGGACGCAGAGGCGCTGACGCGCGGCTGGCCCGCCCTGCACGCCGAACTGGCGCGCGTGGACCCCGCCACCGCCGCCCGGCTGGCGCCCAACGACAGCCAGCGCCTGCAGCGCGCGCTGGAGATCTGGCGCGGCAGCGGCCGCCCCATGAGCGCCTGGCTGGCGCAACCGCCGGAGCCGGTCCTGCCCGGCTGGCGCTTCGAGACGATCAGCCTGGAGCCTTCGGACCGGTCCGTGCTGCACGCCCGCATCGCGCAGCGCTACCGGGCCATGATCGGCGCGGGGCTGCTGGACGAGGTGCGCGCCCTGCATGCCCGCGCCGATCTGCATCCGGGCCTGCCGTCGATCCGCTGCGTGGGCTACCGGCAGCTCTGGGACCATCTGGACGGCCGCGCGACCCTGGACGAGGCCATCGAGCAGGCCATCGCGGCCACACGCCAATTGGCCAAGCGCCAGATCACCTGGCTGCGGTCGCTGCCACAACGGATCAGCGTGGACTGCCTGTCGGACCGGGCGGTGGAACAGGTCGCCGCGTACTGCGAACAGGCGCTGGCATCCCCGCCGGACGCCTGATCCGGATGGAAACGCGCTGGGAACGGCAACCGGCGCCGCCCGCTCCCGACGCGAAAACGCCCCTCCAGGGCCGCGAACCCTGGAGGGGCGTTGCCTGGGTTCCGCCCGGATCAGTCCACGATCGTCTGGGCGCCGCCTTCGACCTGGGCCTCGATCGCGCCCAGCGTGTAGACGGTCTCGCCCTGGGCGCGCAGGGTGGCGGCGACGGCGTCGGCCCGGGCCGGGTCCACCACCAGCACCATGCCGATGCCGCAGTTGAACACCCGCGCCATTTCCTGGTCGGCCACGCCGCCCTGGGCCTGCAGCCACTGGAACAGCACCGGCCACTGCCAGGCGTCGCGGTGCAGGCGGGCGCACAGGCCCGGCTTCAGGATGCGAGGCACGTTTTCCAGCAGGCCGCCGCCGGTGATGTGCGCCAGGCCCTTGATGCCCGCGCCGTGGGCCGCCAGGGCGGCCAGCACGGACTTGACGTAGATGCGGGTGGGTTCCATGACCACGTCGCCCAGGGGGCGGCCGCCCAGGTCCTGGTCGGGACGCGCGCCGGCATGCTGCAGGATCCGGCGCACCAGGGAATAGCCGTTGGAATGCGCGCCGCTGGACGCCAGGCCCAGCACCGTGTCGCCAGTCCGGATGCCGGCGCCGTCGATGATCGCGGACTTTTCGACCGCGCCGACCGCGAAGCCGGCCAGGTCGTATTCGCCGTCCGGGTACATGCCGGGCATTTCGGCGGTTTCGCCGCCGATCAGGGCGCAGCCGGCCAGTTCGCAGCCGCGCGCGATGCCGCCCACGACGCGGGCCGCCGTGTCCACGGACAACTTGCCGCAGGCGAAGTAATCCAGGAAATACAGGGGCTCGGCGCCCTGGACCAGGATGTCGTTGACGCTCATGGCGACCAGGTCGATGCCGACCGTGTCGTGGCGCTGCCATTCGAAGGCCAGGCGCAGCTTGGTGCCCACGCCGTCGGTGCCGGACACCAGCACCGGTTCGCGCAGGTGGCGCGGGATCTCGAACAGGGCGCCGAAACCGCCGATCCCCGCCATCACGCCGGGCCGCATCGTGCGGGCGGCCAGGGGCTTGATGCGGTCGACCAGCGCGTCGCCGGCATCGATGTCGACCCCGGCGTCGCGGTAGGTCATGGAGGGAAAGGTGCCTTGTGTCATGAGAAAAACCGCCGAATGTGCAAGAATTGCAGGTTTGGATATTCGCCTGATTTTACGATGAAGTTCCCCCCAGCATGACGCAAGACCGGACACCGCCTTCCACGCAGCCCCAGGCGCAGCAGTTATTGCTCGACATCCTGCCGGGCACGATGCCGTCGCTGGACGCTTTCGTACCCGGCGCGAACCAGGCCGCGCTGGAGGCCGTGCGGGGGCTTGCGCCCGGACGCGCCGTGTACCTGTGGGGCGGTGTCGGCTCGGGGCGCAGCCACCTGCTGCGCGCCCGTGCGCAGGGCGCGGGCTGCCATTACCTGGATGCGCGATCGCCCGCGCAGCGGCTGCACGCCCTGGCCACCGACGAGGACCAGGCCCTGTCCCTGGTGGCGGTGGACGACGTCGCCGACCTGAACCCGGCCGCCCAGGCGGCCCTGTTCGCCCTGTTCAACCGCTGGCGCACCGCCGCCGGCACGCCGGGTGCCTTCGCCCTGCTGGCCGCGGGCGACCGCGCGCCCCTGACCATGCCGCTGCGCGAAGACCTGCGCACCCGCCTGGGCTGGGACCTGGTGTTCCGCCTGGAACAGCTGTCCGACGAGGACCGCGCCCAGGCCCTGCGCGACCGCGCCCAGCGGCGCGGGCTGCAGCTGTCCGACGAGGTCCTGCACTGGATCCTGACCCGCTGCGACCGCGACATGGGGCGCCTGACGACGCTGATCGACAGCCTGGACCAGTATTCCCTGGCCCGCCACCGCCCCATCACCCTGCCCCTGCTGAAAGACCTACTGGCCGATGCGCCGGCCACCCCGAGGAACCCATGACCGCGCCGACCCACCTGGCCCTGTTCGACCTGGACCACACCCTGCTGCCCTTCGACAGCGACTACCAGTGGGCCGAATTCCTGGCGCGCACCGGCCGCGCCGGGGATCCGGAAGCGGCCCGCCGCCGCAACGACGACCTGATGCGCCGCTACAACGAGGGCACCCTGTCCGCCGAGGAGGCCGCCGACTTCATGCTGGGCCTGCTGCGCCTGGGCCGGCCGGACGAACTCGAGCGCTGGCACCTGGACTACATGGCCGAGGTCGTCGAGCCGGGCATCCTGCCGGCCGCGCGCGAACTGGTGGCGGAACACCGGGACCGCGGCGGGCTGTGCGCCATCGTCACGGCGACCAACGCCTTCGTCACCGCCCCCATCGCCCGTGCGCTGGACATCGACCACCTGATCGCCACCATTCCGCAGCGCGACGCGCAAGGCGGCTACACGGGCCGCATCGAGGGCACGCCCAGCTTCAAGGCGGGCAAGGTCCTGCGCGTGCGCCAGTGGCTCGGCGGCCAGGGCCGGCAACTGGAGGACTTCGGCGAATCCTGGTTCTACAGCGACTCCATGAACGACCTGCCCCTGCTGGAAGCCGTGACCCATCCGGTGGCCACCAACCCCAGCCCGGCGCTGCGCGAAACCGCCGCCGGCCGGGGCTGGCGCGTCCTGGACCTGTTCGGCGACCTGCGGGACGCGAAATCCTGAGCGGGGACAGCGGCGATACAAAGCCTTAAAATACGCGCCATGCTCAAGCAGACCATCAAGAATTTCGTCTCGCGACTGTTCGCGACCCCGCCCAGCGGCCCGGTGCGCCTGGCGCGCGACAAGCACGGCATCGACCGGCGCCTGGTGTCGCGGCACGCCATCAAAGTCTGCGAAGTCCTGAACCAGCACGGTTTCGACGCCTACATCGTGGGCGGCGCGGTGCGCGACCTGATCGTCGGCCTGGAACCCAAGGACTTCGACGTCGCCACCAACGCCACGCCCAACCAGGTCCGGCCGCTGTTCCGGCGCGCCCGCATCATCGGCCGGCGCTTCCAGCTGGTGCACGTGGTGTTCGGCCAGGAAATCATCGAAACGTCCACCTTCCGCGCGCCGTCCTCCGGCAACCAGGAAACCGACGAACACGGCCGCATCCTGCGCGACAACGAATTCGGCACGCACGAGGAAGACGCCGCGCGGCGCGACTTCACCATCAACGCCCTGTACTACGATCCCCTGAAAGAGGAAGTCATCGACTTCCACCAGGGCGTGGCGGACCTGAAGAACCGCGTGGTGCGCATGATCGGCGACCCGGAAACGCGCTTTCGCGAGGACCCGGTACGCATGCTGCGGGCGCTGCGCTTCCAGGCCAAGCTGGGCGCGCGCATCGACCCGGCCACCGAGGCCCCGATCAGCCGGCTGTCGTCGCTCATCGAACACGTCCCGGCCTCGCGCCTGTTCGACGAAACGCTCAAGCTGCTGACCTGCGGCCACGCCATGGACTGCCTGCGCGAACTGCGCCGCTCGGGCCTGATGAAAAGCCTGATCCCGCTGATCGACCGCATCTTCGAGGAAGACGGCGGCGAGGCCTTCGTGGAAATCGCCCTGTCGCGCACCGACGCCCGGGTGCGCTCGGGCAAGCCCGTCAGCCCCAGCTTCCTGTTCGCCGCCCTGCTGTGGCGGCTGGTGCAGAAGCGCTGGGCCGCCCTGGCCGCCCAGGGCATGCAGCGCAACGAGGCCCTGATCCGCGCCGCCGATTCGGTGATCGAGGAACAGATGGACAAGCTCGCCATCCAGCGCCGCCACCAGGCCGACATGCGCGAGATCTGGCTGATGCAGGCCCGTTTCGAGCGGGCCACGGTGCGCTCGATCTGGCGCATGATGGAACAGCCGCGCTTCCGCGCCGCCGTGGATTTCCTGCAGCTGCGGGCGGAAGCCCGCGAGGTCGACAGCGTCCTGGCCCAATGGTGGATGGACCTGTCCGACAGCAACGACGAACGCCGCTCGCAGATGATCGACACCTGGCAGGCCGGCCATGCCGGCGCCCACCGCGCCGGCTCCGGCACGGCCCGCAAGCGCCGCCGCCGGCGCAGCCCGTCCGCGGGCGCGGACGGCCAGTCCGCGCAGGCCGCCGCCGCGCCCGACGGCGCCGCCTGAACCTCCGTCTTCGACCCGGCGCCACCCGGCGCGGCGCATCGTCCGGCGCGCCAACGACCATGAGCCATTCCGCCCCGCCCCTCGACACGCCGCCCGTCCTGGCCTACGTCGGCCTGGGCGCCAACCTGGGCGACGCCGCCGCCACGGTGCGCCGGGCGGCGGCCGAACTGGCCGCCGTGCCCGGCGTGTCCAGCCTGCGGCTCTCGCCCCTGTACGGCACGGCGCCGGTGGATTCCTCCGGCCCGGACTACGTCAACGCCGTGGCCGGCCTGGACACCACGCTGCCGCCGCTGGATCTGCTGGCGGCGCTGCAGGCCATCGAACAGCGCCATGGCCGGGAACGGCCCTACCGCAACGCCCCGCGCACCCTGGACCTGGATCTGCTGCTGTACGGCGGCCGGTCCATCGACCTGCCCGCCCTGATGGTCCCCCATCCCCGGATGCACGAACGCGCCTTCGTCCTGCGGCCCCTGGCGGACCTGGCGCCCGGCCTGGCGCTGGCCCAGGGGGATCTGCCGACGCTGCTGGCACGCTGCGCGGACCAGGCGATCCGGCGCCTGGACTGATCCGTCCGGAGCGCGCCGCCCCGGCCCGACGGTCCAGGGCGCGCGGGCGCCCTTCGCCTTTCGCGGCCACGCCGGGCTCAGGCGCCGGCGGCCTGGGCCATCGCCGCCCGCATGTCCTCCGGGCTCACGTCCCGCACGTGGGCCGCGATGGACCAGCGGTGGCCATAGGGGTCCCGGACCACGCCATAGCGATCCCCCCAGAACATGTCGGCGGGCGGCATCATCACCGAGGCGCCCGCCTGCACGGCCCGCTCGAACGTCGCGTCCACGTCGGGCACGTACAGGTGCAGGGACACCGGCGTGCCGCCCAGCGTCTCGGGGCTGTCGGCCTGGCAGAACGACGACTCCTCCATCAGCATCACGGCGGAACCGCCGATCCACAGGCAGCCATACGCCAGATTGCCGTCCGGTCCGTCCAGCCGGATGGCTTCCCGGGCACCGAAGGCCCGCTGGTAGAAATCCATGGCGCCGGCCGCGTTCCGGCAGACCAGGTGCGGCGTCACCGCGTGCATGTCGGCCGGCACCGGCGACGGCCCAGCGGCCGCGTCGGGCGACAGCCCCATGAGCGCCTTGCCGGACTTCGGGTCGCAGGGAAAGGAAAAATGCTCGTGGACGATGAGCCAGCGGCCGGCCTCGCGCCGGAATCCCGTGGTCATGCGGCTCCAGGCCTCGCACGCGTCCCCGTCGGCCACGCAGGCCAGCAGCGCGTGCGCATAGCCCAGGCCGTCCGCCGCCTGGACGTCCAGGTCCCTGAACGTGAAGCGCACGCTGTTCGGGCACATCCGCAGGCATTCTTCCCAGTGCGCGAGGTAGCGGTCCCGCCCCTCGAAGCGCAGCGTCTTGATGGCGTCATAGGCGACCACATCCGGCGCGTAGCAGGCCGCGAGCGCGGCCAGATCGTGCCGGCCCACGGCCGCGGTCCAGTCGTCCAGCGTCCGCCGGATGCCGGCCTGCGCCTCGTCCTGCTGTTCCTTGTGTTCCATGTCCGTCTCCTGTTTTTCGCCGTCCACCCATCGGCCGCGGGGATCGCGGCCCGTGGGCGCCGGCGCTTCCATCCGGGGCCACTATAGCATTATTTAGTCCTAAAAAATAACTAACAAATTGTTTTTTAGGACTACATGGTAAGATGACACTCCATGAGCACCAAGAGAAGCTATGCCGACGGCTGCGCCGCCGCCCACGCCCTGGATCTGATCGGCGAGCGCTGGGCGCTGCTGATCGTGCGCGAACTGATGCTCGGCCCGAAACGGTTCACCGACCTGCGGGCCGGCCTGGGCCGCATCAGCGCCAACGTGCTCACCCAGCGGCTGGCCGAACTGGAAGCGGCCGGCATCGTCGTCCGGCGCCGGCTTCCGCCGCCGGGCGGCATGGCCTACGACCTGAGCCCCTGGGGCCGGGAACTGGAACCCATCCTCCTGCAGCTGGTCCGCTGGGGCGTGCGTTCCCCCGGTTTCGCGCGCGGCGCCCCGCTGGGCGTGGACGCCATGGTGCTTTCGATGCGCGCCCTGTTCGCGCCCGACGCGACCTCGGGCCGGGACGCCCGGGTCCGCCTGGTCCTGGACGGCCAGCCTTTTTCCGCCCGGGTGGCCGCCGGCCGGCTGGACGTGCATCGCCAGGGGCCGTCGGATCCCGAGGCCGAGGCGACGCTGGAGACGTCCCCCACCACCCTGCTGCATCTGGCCTACGGCGCGGCGGACCTGGACGCCGCCGTGGCGGCGGGGCTAACGCGGATCGAAGGCCGGCGGTCCGCATTGGACCGTTTCCTGGACTGCTTCCGGGTGCCGGACCCCGCGGACTGAACCCGCTGGCGGCCGGACCTGCCGGCGCGCGCGGCTCATCGCGTGGTTTACACTGGCGCGCATGTCTTCACGGAGCACCCCCGCCATGCCGTCCAGCCCCTCCATCCGTCTGGTCGTCGCCTACACCGACACCCGCGTGATCGGTCGCGACGGCGGCATGCCCTGGCATCTGCCCGCCGACCTGGCGCACTTCAAGCGCAGCACCCTGGGCCACCCCATCGTCATGGGGCGCAAGACCTGGCTGTCCCTGGGACGCCCCCTGCCCGGCCGGCGCAACCTGGTGCTGAGCCGCGATCCGGACTTCGCCGCGCCCGGCGCCGAATGCCACGCCACCCTGGAATCCGCCCTGGCCAGCTGCGCGCAGGCCGGTCTCGTCTGCGTCATCGGCGGCGAGCAGATCTTCCGCCTGGCCCTGCCGCTGGCCGACGAACTGATCGCCACGGAAATCCACGCCGACCTGGACGGCGACACCTGGTTCCCGGCACTGCCCGACGGGCACTGGCGGGAAGCCGAACGTCTGCCGCAGCCGCCGGAAAACGGCCTGGCCTACGATTTCGTCACGTACCGGCGCGTTCCGGGGACGAAAGCCGCCTGAACGCGCCGGCGAGCCGTCAACCGCCCGATGACGACGCCCTGGCGCGCGCCCGGATCGTCGTCACCGTCTCGCCCGCGATCCCCCAGTTGTCGGTATCGACCTCCTCGATCACCACGAAGGTGGTCTTGGGGTTCTTGCCCAGCACGTCCACCAGCAGCTGCGTGGCGCCCTCGATCAGGCGGGCCTTCTGTTCGGCGGTGGCGCCTTCGCGGGTGATCTTGATGTTGACGTAAGGCATGAGGCGGTCTCCGGATCGGAAAGAGAAAAAGTGAGGATAGGAAATACCCCCACGCTGCGCAAGCTCCGCTTGCTTGCTGCCCCCCAAGGGGGCGCTTTTACCTTGGGGCGGCCCGACGGTAAAAAAACCCGGCGGTCCGCGCAATACGGAACTCGCCGGGTGGGGCAGGCGGTTGGCCCGGGTCTTGCCAGACGCCGGGCCGGGCACGGCGGTCAGGCCGTGACGGGTTCGGCGGCGTAGGATTCCACCGGCGGGCAGGCGCAGCTGAGGTTGCGGTCGCCCCAGGCATTGTCGACCCGTGCGACGGGCGGCCAGTACTTGCGCGCCGCCATGCCGGGCAGCGGGAAGGCGGCCTGTTCGCGGGTGTACGGATGCGTCCAGTCCTGCACCAGCAGCGTGGCCGCCGGGTGCGGGGCGTTGACCAGCACGTTGTCGTCGGCCGGCTGCTCGCCGCGTTCGACGGCGGCGATTTCCTGGCGGATGGCGATCATCGCGTCCACGAAACGGTCCAGCTCGTCCAGGCCTTCGGACTCGGTCGGTTCGACCATCAGCGTGCCGGCCACCGGAAAACTCATGGTGGGGGCGTGGAAGCCGTAGTCCATCAGGCGCTTGGCGATGTCCTCGGCGCCGATGCCGCTGGCGTCCTTGATCGGCCGGATGTCCAGGATGCACTCGTGCGCCACGCGGCCGTTGGCCCCGGCGTACAGGATCGGATAGTGCGGCGCCAGGCGCGCGGCCAGGTAGTTGGCGTTCAGGATCGCCACCTGGGTGGCGCGGCGCAGGCCCTCGGCCCCCATCATCATGATGTACAGGGTCGAGATCGGCAGGATGCTGGCCGAGCCATAGGGCGCGGCCGACACCGGGCCGGACTGGCCCGCCGGCAGGCGGCCGTCCTCGCCCACCACGCCGGGCAGGTACGGGGCCAGGTGCGCGCGCACCGCCACCGGGCCGACGCCCGGACCGCCGCCGCCGTGCGGGATGCAGAAGGTCTTGTGCAGGTTCAGGTGCGACACGTCGGAACCGAAGCGGCCCGGCTGGGCGACGCCCACCATGGCGTTCATGTTGGCGCCGTCCAGGTAGACCTGGCCGCCGGCTTCGTGGATCAGGTCGCAGATTTCGGTGACCGTGGTCTCGAACACGCCGTGCGTGGACGGATAGGTGATCATCAGGGCGGCCAGCCGGTCGCCGACCTGGGCGATCTTCGCCCGCAGGTCCGCCATGTCGATGTTGCCGTTGTCGTCCGAGGCCACGACCACCACGTCCATGCCCGCCAGGTGGGCGGAGGCCGGGTTGGTGCCGTGCGCCGAGGCCGGGATCAGGCAGACGTTGCGCTGGTGTTCGCCGTTGGCCCGGTGATAGCCGCGGATGGCCAGCAGGCCGGCGTATTCGCCCTGGGCGCCGGAATTGGGCTGCAGGCTGACGCGGTCGTAGCCGGTGATCTCGCACAGCGCGGCGCACAGGCGTTCGATCATTTCCTGGTAGCCCTGCGCCTGGCCGGCCGGGGCGAAGGGATGCATGTGGCCGAACTCGGGCCAGGTCACCGGAATCATTTCCGCCGTGGCGTTGAGCTTCATGGTGCAGGAGCCCAGCGGAATCATGGTGCGGTCCAGTGCCAGGTCCTTGTCGGCCAGGGCGCGCAGGTAGCGCAGCATGTCGGTCTCGGACTTGACGCGCGAGAAGGCCGGGTGCGCCAGGATGGCGCCCTGGCGGCGCAGGGCCGCCGGGATGCCGTCGGGCTCGGCCGAGAAATCCGGGGCGACGCGCGCCACGCCCATGCCGGCCGCCAGCGCGCCGGCCAGGGTCTCGATGTCCTGGGTGCCGACGGTCTCGTCCAGCGACAGGGCGACGTGGGTGTCGTCCACGCGGCGCAGGTTCATGCCGCCGTCCACCGCCGCGTCCAGCACCGCCTGGGTGCGGGCGCCGGTTTCCAGGTGCAGGGTGTCGAAGAAGGTGTCGTTGCGCACCGTCAGGCCCATGGCGCGCAGGGCACCGGCCAGCTGGCCGGTGTGCGCGGCCACGCGCCGGGCGATGCGGGCGATGCCCTGGGGACCGTGCCACACGGCGTACATGGCGGCCATCACGGCCAGCAGCACCTGTGCGGTGCAGATGTTGGACGTGGCCTTTTCCCGGCGGATGTGCTGCTCGCGGGTCTGCAGCGCCAGGCGCAGGGCCGGTTCGCCGCGCGCGTCCTGGGACACGCCCACCAGGCGGCCCGGCAGATTGCGCTTGTAGGCGTCCTTGCAGGCCATGAAGCCGGCGTGCGGGCCGCCGTAGCCCATGGGCACGCCGAAGCGCTGGGCCGAGCCCACCGCGATGTCGGCGCCCCATTCGCCCGGCGGCGCCAGCAGCGCCAGGGCCAGCAGGTCCGTGGCCACGGCGACGATGGCGCCGGCGGCATGGGCCTGTTCGGTCAGCGCGCGATAGTCGGCCACGCCGCCCAGGCTGTGCGGATACTGCAGCAGCACGCCGTAGCAGTCCGGCAGGCCGTCGGCCTCGTCGCCGACGACCAGTTCGATGCCCACCCCGGCCGCGCGCGTGCGCAGGACTTCCAAGGTCTGGGGATGGACGTGGACGGACACGAAGAAGCGGTCGGACTTGGCGCGCGAGACGCGGCGCGCCAGCGTCATGGCTTCGGCCGCGGCCGTGGCCTCGTCGAGCAGCGACGAGTTGGCGATGTCCAGCCCCGTGAGATCGGTGATCATGGTCTGGAAGATCAGCAGGGCTTCGAGGCGGCCCTGGGAGATTTCCGGCTGGTACGGCGTGTAGGCGGTGTACCAGGCGGGATTTTCCAGGATGTTGCGCAGGATCACGTGCGGCACGTAGGTGCCGTAGTAGCCCTGGCCGATGTAGCTGCGCAGGACCTGGTTGCGGCTGGCGATGGCCTTGAGGTCCGCCAGCGCCTCCACCTCGCCCAGCGGACCCGGCAGGTCCAGGTACGGGGCTTCGGACAGGATGTTTTCCGGCACGACCTCGCGGATCAGGGCGTCCAGGCTGGGGGTGCCGATGGCGGCCAGCATGGCGCGCTGGTCGGCTTCGGACGGCCCGATGTGGCGGGCGATGAATTCGGAATGCGTGGCGGAATCGCGCAGCATGGGGTTCTCCGGGGTAAAACCGAGTGGATCAGGGAGTGAAGGGCGCGCCAAGGGGCGCGCCGCGGATCAGGCCTGGGCCTCGTAGGCGGCGGCGTCCATCAGACCGTCGAGGTCGGCGGCGTTGTCGGGCTTGATCTTGAAGATCCACTGCTCGTAGGCGCCTTCGTTGATCAGGGCGGGCTGGTCGTTCAGGGCCTCGTTGAAGGCGACGATCTCGCCGGCCACCGGCGCGTAGATGTCGGAGGCGGCCTTGACGGATTCGACCACGGCGGCGGTGTCGCCGGCGGCCAGATGCGCGCCGACCTGGACGTCGCCGACGAAGACCAGATCGCCGAGCTGGTCCTGGGCGTCGTCGGTGATGCCGACCAGGAAGCAGTCGCCGTCGGCCTTGACCCATTCGTGGGAGGCCGTGTATTTGCGGTCGTTGGGAATGGACATGATGTACCCCGTTGTCAGTGGTGGAGAATGGAAGGAAAAGGGATCGCGGGCGCGGTCAGACCAGGGCCTGGCCGTTGCGCACGAAGGGCGGGCGCACGATTTCGGCGGGCAGCCACTTGCCGCGGATTTCGACCTCGGCGCGGTCGCCCGGCGCCGAGCCGGCCGGCACGCGGGCCAGGGCGATGGAAAAGCCCAGCGTGGGTGCCATGGAACCGCTGGTGAGTTCGCCTTCGCCCTGGGCGGTGCGGACCTTCATGTGGCCGCGCATGATGCCGCGGTCGAGCAGCTTCAGGCCGACCAGTTCGCGGGCCTTGGACGCGGATTCCAGGGCGGCGCGGCCGATGAAGTCGCGGGATTCGTCCTTGAAGGAGACGGTCCAGGCCAGGCCGGATTCCAGGGGATGGACGGTCTCGTCCATGTCCTGGCCGTAGAGGTTCATGCCGGCTTCCAGGCGCAGCGTGTCGCGCGCGCCCAGGCCGCAGGGCCGCACGCCGGCCTGCGCCAGGGCGTCCCAGAAGGCCTTCGCGGCGGTGGCCGACAGGACGATCTCGAAGCCGTCCTCGCCGGTATAGCCGGTGCGCGCGACCAGGGTGTTCTCGTCGATCATCGTGCCGGTGAAGGGCTTGAGGTCCTGGGTGGCGGGTTTCCAGTCGGGATGCACGGACCAGACGGCCTCGCGCGCGGCGGGGCCCTGGACGGCCACCATGGCCAGGTCGCGCCGGGGCGCGACGGTCACGCCGTAGGCGGCGGCCTGCTCGCGCATCCAGGCGAGGTCCTTGTCCGCCGTGCCGGCGTTGACGACCACGCGCCACCGGTCCTGGGCGAAGAAATAGACGATCAGGTCGTCGATCACCCCGCCGTCGGGGCGCAGCATGCAGGAATACAGGGCCTTGCCCGGCTGGCCGACGATGCGCGCCACGTCGTTGGCCAGCAGGCGGCGCAGGAAGTCCAGGGCGCGTTCGCCGGCGACGTCGACGTTGAGCATGTGGGACACGTCGAACATGCCCGCGGCGCGGCGCACGGCGTGATGCTCTTCGAGCTGGGAACCGTAGGCCAGGGGCATGTCCCAGCCGCCGAAATCGACGATCTTGGCGCCCAGGGCGACGTGGGTTTCGTACAGGGGGGTTTGCGCGGGCATGGAAACTCCGGACGAGAAAAAGGGGCGGCGGGAAATGCCGGCAGCGCCCTTCTGTCCTTTTGCCTGAGAGTTGCCCCGCACTGCAGGGGGTTCACCTTCGGCGCCCGCGCCCAGATCGGGGGGCGGATCTCTCCAGAATGCTGCGATGCGATGACGGCATCATGCGAATGGTACGGGGTGCCTGAGCGATTCCGGGCGAATTGCGCCTTCGGCGGCCGCCCGATGCGCGGGGCGGCGCTCTCCCACCCGCATCGGGTGACAGCAAGGGTGAAGCATACTCTGAAAACGGGGGGTTCAACAATCGCCCAGGGCTCTCAGATGAACCCCTGTTCCCGCCAGGCGCGCCGGGTGCCCGCATCCACGCCCAGCCGGTCGAGCACCGCGTCGGTGTGCTCGCCCAGCGCCGGAGCCGGGCGGTCGATGCCGCCCGGAGTAGCGGACAGTTTCGGCACGATGCCGGGCACCTGGCAGGGTGTGCCGTCGGGCAGCGGCCGGTCCAGGATCATGTCGCGCGCGCGGTAGTGCGGGTCGGCGGCGATGTCGGCAATGTCGTAGATGCGTCCGGCGGGGATACGCGCCTCGTTCAGAATCGCCAGCACTTCGTCCTGGGTGCGCGTCGCGGCCCAGTCGCCGATGGCGCCGTCGATGTCGGCCACCCGGGCGACACGCCCGGCGTTGTGCGCCAGGGCCGGATCGTCGCCCAGGTCCATCCGGCCGATGGCCTGCATCAGGCGGCGGAAGATGCTGTCGCCGTTGCCGGCGATCAACACGTAGCCGTCGCGGCAGGCGTAGGCGTTGCTGGGCGCGATGCCCGGCAGGCTGCTGCCGGCCGGCTGGCGGATTTCGTCGAACACCGAGTATTCGGGCAGCAGGCTTTCCATCATGTTGAAGACCGATTCGTACAGCGCCACGTCGATCATCTGGCCCGCGCCGTCGCGGTCGCGCGCGCGCAGCGCCAGCAGCACGCCGATGACGCCGTGCAGGGCCGACAGGGAATCGCCGATGGACACGCCCACGCGCACCGGCGTGCGGCCCGGCTCGCCGCTGAGATGCCGCAGGCCGCCCATGGCCTCGGCCACCACGCCGAAGCCGGGCCGGTCGCGGTAGGGGCCGGTCTGGCCGTAGCCCGAAACGCGCAGCATGACCAGGCGCGGGTTGACGGCGCACAGATCGTCCCAGCCCAGCCCCCAGGACTCCAGGGTGCCGGGCTTGAAATTTTCGACCACCACGTCGCATTCGGCCGCGAGGCGGCGCACGACGGCCTGGATTTCCGGCTGGCGCAGGTCCAGGGTCACGGACTGCTTGTTGCGCGACTGCACCTGCCACCAGACCGAGGTGCCCTCGTGCAGCAGCCGCCAGTTGCGCAACGGGTCGCCCTGGCCGGGCGGTTCGATCTTGATGACCTCGGCGCCGAATTCGCCCAGCATCTTCGCGGCGAACGGTCCGGCGATGAGCTGGCCCATTTCCAGCACCCGGATGCCGTGCAGGGGTTTGTGCATGTCCGTCCTCCGATGACCATGAATACCGGACGATTCTATCGCCCCCGGGGGACGCCGTCCGCCCGGCCCCGGATCCGGTATGTCCAGGCCGGCTCAGCCTGCCGCCAGCGCCCGCCCGCAGGCCACGCCGGAGGACCAGGCCCACTGGAAGTTGTAGCCGCCCAGCCAGCCGGTGACGTCCACCGCCTCGCCGATCACGTGCAGGCCCGGGCAGCGGCGCGCTTCCAGGCTGCGCTGGTCGAGCTCGTCGGTGTCCACGCCGCCGCTCATCACCTCGGCCTTCTTGTAGCCCGCGGTGCCCGTGGGCCACAGCGTCCAGCCGTGGATGCGTTCGGCCAGGGCGCGCAGGCGGCGGTCGGGCGCGTCGGCCAGGCGCAGGCCGGCGAGATCGGACAGATCTTGCGCGTCCATCAACGTCGAGGCCATATCCCCCGCCCCGCCACTGGCCGGATGGCCCGCAGCCTCCAGCCAGGTCTCAGCCAGCCGCCGGGGCCAGGATTGAGCCAGCGCGGCCGCCACGGTCTGGCGGCCACCCGACTTGGCCGTCACCAGGGCGTCAGCCATGTCACGGCCGGGCGACAGGTCGACGCGGATCGGGTCGCCCGGGCGCCAGTGGCTGGAAATCTGCAGGATGCCCGGCCCCGACAGGCCGCGATGGGTGAACAGCAGGTCCTCCAGGAACTCGGCGCGCGCCGGCCGGCGGGATCGTTTCCCCCGGCCCGATGGCCCGGCCGCCCCCGCGGCGCCGGCCGGGCCGGCGCCCCGCGCGCCGCCCTCGGGCGGGGCGGCCTCGTGCGACAGGCGGACTTCCAGGGACACGCCGGCCAGGGCCGCGTAGGGCCGCCACTGCTCGGCGTCGAAGGTCAGCGGCACCAGCGCCGGGCGCGGCTCGACGATCTTCAGGCCGAACTGGCGCGCGATCCGCAGGCTGAAATCGGTGGCGCCCAGCTGCGGGATCGCCATACCGCCGGTCGCCAGCACCAGCCGCGCGGCCCGGAGCGGCCCCGCGTCGGTGTCCAGCCGGAAGCCGTCCGTTTCCCGGGCCACGTCCCGGACCGCGCAGGGCATGCGCCAATGCACCCCGCCCGCCTCGCACTCGCGGCGCAGAACCTGGATGACGGATTCGCTGGAATCGTCGCAGAACAGCTGGCCCCGGTGTTTTTCATGCCAGGACACGCGATGCGCGCGCAGCAGGTCCAGGAAGTCGCCCGGCCCGTAGGCCCGCAGGGCGGAACGGCAGAAATCGGGATTGCGCGACAGGAACTGCGCGGGGCTGGCGCCCAGGTTGGTGAAATTGCAGCGCCCGCCGCCGGAGATGCGGATCTTTTCCGCCAGCCGTTCGGCATGGTCGATCAAGACCACCCGCAGGCCGCGTTGCGCCGCCACGGCGGCGGCCATCATGCCGGCCGCGCCGGCGCCGATGACAGCGACGTCGAACGAAGCGCGGCTCACGCGGCCGCCCCAGCCGTCACGGCGCCGGATCCATGCACGGATCGAGGCGGCGGGGCATCAGGCGCCTTCGCGGATGCAGTCCACGTAATAGTGCCGCCGGCCCTGCTCGTCGGTCTCGTAGGCCAGCCCGTGGACGTCGGTCTCGAAGCCCGGGAACTGCTGGTTGAATTCCTGGGTGAACTTCAGGTAGTCGACGATGTCGCGGTTGAAGCGCTCGCCCGGGATCAGCAGCGGGATGCCCGGCGGATAGGGCGTCAGCAGCACCCCGGTGACGCGGCCTTCGAGCCGGTCGACCGGCACGCGCTCGACCTCGCGGTGGGCCATGCGCGCGTAGGCATCGGCCGGGCGCATGGCCGGCACCATGTCGCTGAGATACACCCGCGTGGTCAGGCGCGCGAAGTCGTAGTGGCGATAGGCCTCGTGGATCTTCTGGCACAGGTCGCGCAGGCCCATGCGCTCGTAGCGCTTGTGGGCGCGGCTGAACTCCGGCAGCACCCGCCACAGGGGCTGGTTGCGGTCGTAGTCGTCCTTGAACTGCTGCAGGGCGGTCAGCAGCGTGTTCCAGCGGCCCTTGGTGATGCCGATGGTGAACAGGATGAAGAAGGAATACAGGCCGGTCTTTTCCACCACCACGCCGTGCTCGACCAGGTAGCGCGAGACCAGCGCCGCCGGGATGCCGGAATCGGCGAAGGTGCCCGAGATGTCCAGCCCCGGCGTCACCACCGTGGCCTTGATCGGGTCGAGCATGTTGAAGCCTTCGGCCAGGTCGCCGAAGCCGTGCCATTCGTCGCCCGAGCCCAGCACCCAGTCCTCGCGGTTGCCGATGCCCTCGGGCACCAGGCGGTTGGGGCCCCAGACCTTGAACCACCAGTCGTTCTTGCCGAACTCGGACTCGACCTTGCGCATGGCGCGGCGGAAATCCAGGGCCTCGCGGATGGATTCCTCGACCAGGGCCGTGCCGCCCGGAGGTTCCATCATGGCCGCCGCCACGTCGCAGGACGCGATGATGGCGTACTGCGGCGAGGTCGAGGTGTGCATCAGGAACGCCTCGTTGAAGATGTTGCGGTCGAGCTGGCGCGATTCGCAATCCTGCACCACGATCTGCGAAGCCTGCGACAGGCCCGCCAGCAGCTTGTGCGTGGAGTGCGTCGCGTAGATCATCGTGTCCTTGCTGCGCGGCCGGTTCGGGCCGATGGCGTGCATGTCCTCGTAGAACTCGTGAAAGGCGGCGTGCGGCAGCCAGGCCTCGTCGAAATGCAGGGTGTCGATGTCCGAGCCGAGCTTTTCCTTGATCATCTCGACGTTGTAGATCACGCCGTCGTAGGTGCTCTGGGTCAGCGTCAGGATGCGCGGGCGCTTGTTGGCGGCCTCGCGCGCGAAGGGGTTGGCCTCGATCTTCCTGCGGATGTTCTCTGGGTCGAATTCTTCCAGCGGGATCGGGCCGATGATGCCCAGGTGGTTGCGCGTGGGGCGCAGGAACACCGGGATGGCGCCGGTCATGGTGATGGCGTGCAGGATCGACTTGTGGCAGTTGCGGTCCACCACCACCACGTCGCCCGCGGCGACGTTGGCGTGCCAGACGATCTTGTTGGACGTGGAAGTGCCGTTGGTGACGAAGAAGCAGTGGTCGGCGTGGAAGATGCGCGCCGCGTTGCGTTCGGATTCGGCCACCGGGCCGGTGTGGTCCAGCAGCTGGCCCAGTTCGTCCACCGCGTTGCAGACGTCGGCGCGCAGCATGTTCTCGCCGAAGAACTGGTGGAACATCTGGCCCACGGGGCTCTTCAGGAAGGCCACCCCGCCCGAGTGCCCGGGACAGTGCCAGGAATAGGAGCCGTCGGAGGCGTATTCCAGCAGTTCGCGGAAGAACGGCGGCGGCAGGCTGTCCAGGTAGGCGCGGGCTTCGCGGATGATGTGGCGCGCGACGAATTCCGGCGTGTCCTCGAACATGTGGATGAAGCCGTGCAGTTCGCGCAGGATGTCGTTGGGGATGTGCTGCGAAGTGCGCGTCTCCCCGTACAGGTAGATGGGGATGTCCTCGTTGCGGAAGCGCAGTTCGCCGATGAAGGCGCGCAGGTTCTTGATCGCGTTGGCGACGTCTTCCGGGGAATCCTCGTCGAATTCCTCGTCGTCGATCGACAGGATGAAGGCGCTGGCGCGGCTCTGCTGCTGCGCGAAGGAACTGAGGTCGCCGTAGCTGGTGACCCCCAGGACCTCGACGCCCTCGGCCTCGATGGCCGCCGCCAGGGCGCGGATGCCGAAGCCCGAGGCGTTCTCGGAGCGATAGTCTTCGTCGATGATGACGATGGGAAAGCGGAATTTCATGGCGGCTAGGTACGCGGCAGCGTGACCCCTTGCTGGCCCTGGTATTTGCCGCCCCGGTCGGCGTAGGAGGTCTCGCAGACCTCGTCGCTTTCGAAGAACAGCATCTGGGCGCAGCCCTCGCCCGCGTAGATCTTCGCCGGCAGGGGGGTGGTGTTGGAGAATTCCAGCGTCACGTGGCCTTCCCATTCGGGTTCCAGCGGCGTGACGTTGACGATGATGCCGCAGCGGGCATAGGTGCTTTTCCCCAGGCACACGGTCAGCACGGAACGCGGGATGCGGAAATATTCGACCGTGCGGGCCAGGGCGAAGGAATTGGGCGGGATGATGCAGACGTCGCCCTGGAAATCCACGAAGGACTTTTCATCGAAGGCCTTGGGGTCGACGATGGTGGAGTTGATGTTCGTGAAGATCTTGAATTCGTTGGCGCAGCGCACGTCGTAGCCGTAGCTGCTGGTGCCGTAGCTGACGATCCGCTGGCCGTCGACCGAGCGCACCTGGCCGGGCTCGAAGGGTTCGATCATGCCGGCCTGCGCGGCGCGCCGGATCCAGCGGTCGTTTTTGATGCTCATGGGCGCCCTCTGTTCAAAGTTGCGGTATTTTAAGGCACATCCATGGCGCGCGGCGCGACCGGCCCGCCGATCAGTCCATCGAGAACCAGCGGTAGACCAGCGCCAGGCCGCTGACGGTGCCCGTGGTCACCTCGGCCTGCAGGCCGCGCATCAGCCGGTAGCTCAGCCGCGCCACGGTGCCGGTCTGCGCCAGGGCCTGCTCCAGGCTCAGCCGCAGGTCGTCGGTCAGGCGCTTGCCGGCCAGGACGAAGCGCTGTTCGATGGGGCTGGCGCCCGCGTCCAGGCCGCTGACCACGCTCTCGACCGGCAGGATGCTGCCCGTGCTGCCCAGCTCGCCCGAGCGCATGCTCAGTTCGTCCAGGCCGAAGCGCTTGTAGAACGGCTCGCCGCCCGACAGGAAGGAACTGCCCACGGAAAACAGCAGCGACATGTCTCCGCCGCCCTGGTCCGGCCCCTGGCCCAGCAGCAGCCAGGTCAGTTTTTCGGTTTCGCTGACTTCGGGGATCGACATCAGGTCGATGCGCGGGCGCCGGGCGGTGCCGGCCACCCGGACCCCGGCCTGGACCGCCACGTCGGTGCGCAGGGCCTGGATATCGAGCACGGGATTGGCCACGTCGCCCTGGAAGGTGATGGTGCCGCGCCGCAGCTGCAGGTGCTGGCCGTAGGCGTTGATGGCGCCGCCGCGGGTGCGCAGCTGGCCCAGCGCCGTGAGCTTGCCGTCCGCCATGCGCAGGTCCATGCTGCCGACCAGCCCCGAATCCAGGCCGAAGCCGGTCAGGTAGAAGCGCGGCCCCAGATCGATCGTCAGGTCGGCCCGCAGGTCCAGCGGCGGCGATCCCTGGCATGGGCCGGCCCCCGCGGGCGGTTCCTCGCCGGACCGGGCCGGGCGGCCGCCGGGCGCCGGGGCGTCCGCGCACTCCAGGGCGGCCTTCGTCTGTCCCGGTTCCAGGATCACCACGTCGCCGTCCAGGGACGGGATGGCATTGAGCATGTCCAGGTCGAACCAGCCGGCGTCGGCCGTGAGCTTGCCGCCGACGAGGACTTCCGGCAGGGTCGCCCGGACCTGGAGATCGCCGCTGATCATGGCGTAGCGGTCGGATCGCTGCAGGATCGGATACCGCCGGAAGGCGACGTCCGCCTGGCCCTGGCTCTCGAGCAGGTCCCAGGCGCCCGACAGGTCCAGGTAACCGCCCTGGGCATCCGGATTCTCCGCGATCCAGGTGGCGGTGCGCCATTCCTTGGGCACGACCCGGCGCACCGCCGGGAAGCGCAGGTGATCCAGCAGCACCCGGGTGCCGTCGAAATGGGCCCGCAGGGTCCCGTCCAGCAGCCGCACGCCCTGGTCGGCGATCAGCAGGCGCAGGCCGTCGCCGCTCAACGGGCCGGACAGCGTCCAGCGGCCGTCGGGCCGGCTGCTGCCCTGGATGTCGGCCTGCAGGGTGCCGCCGATTTCCATTTCCCCGCCCAGCAGCAGGTTCACCCAGGCCAGGTCCTCGGACCGGGCCTCGAAGCGCAGGTGCCGCTCGTCCTGCGGCCGCAGGACGAGCCCGCCCCCCGGGGCCGCATGGATCGGCGTGTCGGCGCGCAGGCGCATGCTGCCCATTTCACGCGTCCTGACCCGGAGGTCGGCGTCGGCGCGGCTGAGGCCGACGCCGACGCGCCGGATGGCGATGTCCAGGCGGGCCTCCTCCAGTCCGAGCTGGATGGGCACGTCGCCGGGCACGGCCAGGTCGCCGTCCCGGCGGGCCAGGTGGATGTCGCCGCTCAGGGCGTCGTCGAACTTCAGGTTCCAGTCCAGGCTCGCGTCCAGGCGGCTGCGCCGCGCCTGTTCGGAGAGCTGGGTCCGCACCCCGCCCTGCCGCGCTTCGGCGCGGCCCAGCCAGGCCCGCAGCCGGGCGATGCGGTCCGGCGTGACGGTCAGCGGGTCGATGCGGCCACGCGTTTCCCAATGGCCCTGCCCGCCGGCCGAGGCCTGGTGGCGCAGGCTGAGCAAGGCATCGCCGTCCAGCGCCAGATCGAGCACCGCCTGGCCGACCTGCCAGCCGCCCGCGGCGTCCAGCGCCAGCGGCACCGCCGCCCGGCTGCCCAGGGCCAGGCCGGCATGCTCGGCCCGCAGGGCGGCCAGCCGGCCGCGCCAGCCCTGGGCCTGCGTCCAGCCGCCGTCGAAGGCCAGGTCCAGACTCATGGGCGCCCGGCCGGGCACGCCGTCGCGGGCATCCGGCGGCGTGTAGCGGGCCTTCAGTCGGCCCCGGTGGCCGGCCAGGGGGCCGGACACATCAAAATCCAGTTCCGCGCCGCCCGGCAGGCCGGGCCACAGCGCCGCCAGGACCGGCAGCCGGGCCTGCAGCGCCAGGCGGCTGGCGCCCGCCGACGCGTCCCCGCCGGCGTGGATCCGGTCCGGACCCAGGGCCAGATCCACGTCCAGACCCGCCGCCTGGAGCCCCAGGAAATCCACCGGCCCCGCCGCCTGCGCGTCGAACAGCGCGCCGCCCGCCCGCGACAAGCGATCCAGCCGGATCTTGCCCGACAGGGGCTGGCCGTTCCAGCGATTAGGGCCGTCGAACGACAGGTCCAGGCCCAGGTCCCGCAGCCGCTGGGCGGCGTCCAGGTGCGCCCGCAGTTCGCCCTTCAGGTTGAGCAGCGTCGGCCCCAGGCCCGCGGGCAGCCAGGGGTCCGGACGCAGCTGCCGCACGGACCATTGGGCGCGGACCGGGCGCAGGCCGTCCGCCCCCGGCGCCTCGGGCGCGACGTCGAGCGTCACGCGGGTGTCCCCCGGCAGGCTCAGGTCCGCCTGCGCCGCGCCCAGCGGAAAGGATTCGCCGGGATGGATTTCGGCCGAAGCCCGCAATTCCAGGCCCTCTCCCCGGCCGCTGGCCTGCAGGTGCAGGGTCTGCAGCGTCCCCGCCAGGCGCAGATCCAGATCGACGCGGCATGCGTCCCCGGACGGGCCGCCGTCGGCTTGAGCATCGCCGGCTTTGGCATCGTCGGCTCGATCGCTGGCGGCCGTTCCGGTCCCGGCCGCCAGCACCCGCCGCAGGCAGACCGGCGACTGCGCGTCGCGATCCTGGGCGGACCCGTGCAGATTGAGTTCGAAGGGCCAGGGCGCCGCCAGGCCACGCAAGGCCAGGTTGCCGTCGAGCCGCAGCAGCGTGTTGCCATGCGCCGCCTGCAACTGGTCCAGGGTGACGGTCGCCGTGTGAGCGTCCAGCGTCAGGGCGGTCGAGACGGACAGCAGATCGACGGGCAGCGGCTCGCCGTCGATGCGCAGGCCCAGCCCCCCCAGCGCCAGCCTGTCGACCCGCAGCCCCAGCGGCAGCGCCGGCATCCGGAAGGGTTCGCCGTCGTCGGCCGCGGGGGCGGCGGACGGCGCGGTGCGCAGATCCACGTCCACGCGCGCGGCCGACAGGTCGTTGACGTGCAGGCGGCGGTCCAGCAGTTCCGGCCAGAGCGCCTTGAGGTGCAGCCCGACCACGCGCACGTCCACGTCGGGCAGGGCAATCGTCAGGCCCTCGACGTACAGCCCGTGGACCAGCGTGCCGCGCACGCCATGGGCCTCGCCGCCCAGTTGGCCGGCGGCCGTGCGCAGCAGCCAGCGGGTGCCCGTCGCGCTGGAAACGCACCAGGCGGCGAAGCCGATGGCCAGCAGCAGCGCCAGCACGATGGGCGGCAGCCCCCAGAGTCCGAAGGCCCGCAGGCCACGCCAGATGCGCCCCTTCAAAACGCGATCCCCAGGGAAAATTGCAGCCGCAGGCGGCGGTCCTTCTGCGCCCAGGCCAGATCGACGAAGAACGGCCCGGCCGGGGTGCGCACCGCCAGGCCGGCGCCATAACCCAGGTGCCAGTCGAACTGGCCGAAGGACTCGGCCGCGTCGCCCGCGTCGACGAACAGGTTGGCGCCCAGGACGTCGGTGAAATAGTGTGTGTATTCGACGCTGGCCACGCCCAGCGCGGGCGCGCCGATGACCGCGTCGCCGCGCTGCAGGCCGATGCTCTGGTAGCGATAGCCCCGGATACTGCGCGAACCGCCGGTGCGCCAGGAAAAATCCTGCGGCAGGCGGTCGGTGTGCGCCCAGACCTTGCCGATCTCACCGCGCACGGTCAGGACGTCGCGCTCGCCGATCGGCCACCACTGCTGGGCGCGCAGGCTGCTGCGATAAAAGGCCTTGCCGTCATCCAGCGTGGTGCCGACCCCCAGGCCGAATTCGACCAGATTGCCTTCGCGCGGGTCGTATTTCGAATCCACGTCGCGGCGCAGCCACTGCCAGGTGGCCGCCCAGCTGGGGACCTCGTAGCGCGAATCGCCGGAAATGCGGGTCTTGTCGTAGGCGACCAGCCCGCCCCAGCGGACTTCGTATTCGACGCGGCTGTCGCCGGCCGCCTTGCGCGTCTGGCTGCGTTTCCAGCCCAGGCCGGCGCGGCTGGTTTCCAGGCCCTCGATGTCCGAATGATCGTACAGCAGACCGAAGCTGTCCTTGCTGCCGTCCATGCCGGGCGGCAGGTGCACGTCGAAAAAGGCGCGCTGCCGCTTCGTGTCGACCCCGGCGCCGGTCTCGATCCAGATCGGCAAGCCGTAGACCACGTTGTGACGGTACAGGCCCTCGACCCGCACGCCGTGGTCGCTGTCGGCGCCCAGCGAGCCGCTGGCATAGCGGGCGGGGCCTTCGGTCACCTGGACGCGCACGGGCAGCGTGACGGGATCGGTGCCCCGGGGCCGCTCGGACGGCTGCGCGGCATCGGTTTGCGGGGCCAGGTCCCTGCCGGCGGGCGTCTGCGTCGACGCGGCGGCGGCCCCCTGCGCCGGCGCCGTTCCGTCGGCCAGGGTGACGAAGGCGCCACGAAAAAAAGTCGTGGACTGCAGGGCCTGCTGCCAGTCCTCCAGGCGCGTCTGGTCGTAGGCATCGCCCGGATCGTAGCGCACGTAGCGCCGGATCAGGGATTCGGGCACCCGCTTCAGGCCGATGATCTGGAGTTCGCCCAGCCGCACCGGCGGCCCGCTGTCGAGCGCGACGTCCAGGTCGGCCTTGGCCGCCTCGGGATCGACCACCGCCCGGGTCTGCGCATAGCGCGCGTAATAGAAGTCCTGGCGCGAGACGGCGTCCAGCAGTTCGGTCTTGGCCCGGTTCCAGTCATCGTTGATGAAGGGCATGGGCGGCTTGAGCAGCCAGTTTTCCCGCAGGGATTCACGCCGGGCCGCGTAGGCGTCGCCGGCGAGCGCGCCCTCGAAGCGCAGACCGAGCTGGCGCACCCGGGCGCGTTCGCCGGTGTCGATCGTAATGTCCCAGAATTCGCCGCCGTTCGCCGCGCCCGGCGTCACGTCCAGCGTCACGGTCGCGCCGAAATAGCCCTGGGTCCGCAGGGCGGCCTGCGCGGCCTCCCAGGCGCGCCGCCGCAGGCGCGCGACTTCGCGCACGTCCTGGTCTTCGGTCAGGCGCGTGATGGCGCCGACCGCGTCGGTAATGGCCCGTAACACCTTCGGGGGCGCGCCGCCCGGGTCGATGATGACCTCCGGCGGCGCAGCCAGCGCGGGGGCGCAGACGGCGATTCCCAGGCCGAGCAGCGCCCGGCGCACCCTGGGAACGATCCGACCGCGCCCTCCCGCCGGCATCAGCTCGTGCGCGCGACGACCCGGGGCCGCGTGGCGGAATCGTCCAGCGGCTGTCCGGCCACGTGGATGGCCAGTTGACGGGCGATGTCCTGATAGCGGCGCGCGGCCTCGCCGTCGGGCGAGGCGACCACGCTGGGCCGGCCGGAGTCGGTTTCCTGGCGGATGTCGAGCTGCAGCGGCAAGGCCCCCAGCCAGGGCAGATGATAGGTCGCCGCCAGCTGACGGCCGCCGTCCTGGCCGAAGATCGGCTCGGCATGCCCGCAGTTGGAGCACACGTGAACGGACATGTTTTCAACGATCCCCAGCACCGGGACATCCACCTTCTGGAACATGATCAGGCCCTTGCGGGCGTCGGCCAGGGCCAGGTCCTGGGGGGTGGTGACGATCACCGCCCCCGTGAGCGGGACCTTCTGGGCCATGGTGAGGGCAATATCGCCCGTTCCCGGGGGCATGTCCACGATCAGGTAATCCAGATCGTTCCAATTCGTAAGTGACAGCAACTGCGTCAGGGCCTGCGTCACCATGGGGCCGCGCCAGATCGCCGGACCATCGTCGTCCATCAGGAAGCCGATGGAGTTGGTCTGCAGACCGTGGCCGATCATGGGCTCCATGCTCTTGCCGTCGGCGCTTTTCGGCTTGCCCGACAGGCCCAGCATGATGGGCACGCTGGGGCCGTAGATGTCGGCATCCAGCAGGCCGACGCGTGCGCCCTGGCTGTGCAGCGCCAAGGCCAGATTGACGGCCGTGGTGCTCTTGCCGACCCCCCCCTTGCCGGAGGCCACGGCAATCACGTTGCGCACGTTGTCCAGGGTACGCAGCCCGCGCTGCACCACGTGGGCGACGATCTTCGACTGGAATTCCAGCCTGCCCAGGCGCGCGCCGGCCGCGTCCAGCGCGGTCCGGATGGCGGCGCCCAGGGCCTGCTCGCCATTGAACAAGGGATAGCCCAGGGTTACAGTGATGTCGAAGGCGTCGCCCGAGGCGACGATCCGCAGGTCGGGCTCGGTCACCGCCAGCGTTTTTCGGGTGTCGGGGTTGATGACCCTGGACAGGATCGCGCGGATGTCCTGTATCGTGGTAGTCATGGCAGTTCGGATGAAAACGATCGAAACCAGAAGCATAGCGGATTCCCCTGGAAATCCACCGATTGACCCCAATATGGTCATGACAGGCGCCCCCGGATCCGGCCGGACGCTGTATCCACCCGCCCGGCGCCCCGCCGCGCCCCGCACGCAACCTTTTCCGGCCACAGGAGTCAAAACCTCATGAATCTGATCCAGCAAATCCTGCGCGCCGCCCTGTTCCTGGTCCTGGCCTTCTTCGGCCTGGTGATGGCGTTCGTCTTCATGGCCTCGACCGCCCTGGCGATCGGCGTGCTGTACATCGTCGCCCGGCTGAAAGGCCGGCCTTTTGGGGTGAAGGCGTATTGGGCGGAACGGCGGCGGCCGGCTATGCCGCCTGGTGCCTGGTCTCGGACCGGTCAGCCGGCGCGGGAACGGGATGTGACGGATATTGAGATGCGGGAGATTCCTTGAGTCACAGACGTCTCGTGACCATCGTCAGGCGCCGAGACGAACGACCGCTGTCTGTCGCAATCGAAACGGCCCCTTCAGAGTTCTTCTGAAGGGGCCGTCGCATGCTGAGGCTGTGCCGCCAATTACACGTTCACAGTCAAGTGTGGCAAGAGGCTTACTGGTCGGCGCCCTGCTCTTTCTGGTCTTGTCGAGTCTCGCCGGATTCGGCGTCTTGATCGGATCTCTTTGGGGCAGCCCAGTCAAGCGGCGGCGCGACGATGTCCTTCCAGGCGACACGTTTAGGTGTGGTCATGGTTTCCTCCCAAAGCAATGTGGCAGCACAGAGCGCGCCGCCACTGATGCTGTATAAAATATCAGTGTTATTTGATTATGTCAAATTGCGGGGCTGGTGGGGGTGAATCTAGGGGCGTGTGGGTGGTTGCTTTCGACCAGAAGCAGTCATCCGCCACCACTCAGTCTTACAATTTGCAATTATTTCGCCCTAGTAGTAGGGTTCGGAGCAGCTTACGACTCTCAGGGATGAAGATGAACTCCAATATGACACTCGTGTGCAAAGTGTGCGGAGGAGAGACTGATTGCCGATTTGGGTACTCCAACCGAGCTCACCAGCCGCTCAGCTTCGCTTGCCCGCACTGTGCCTCCCTGATGCTAATTACCATGGATACGTCGAGTCCACCCCAGACAAAATTCGAATTTAAAGGCTGTGAACCAGCTGAAGACCAGCATCGATTATTCTCGGATCACAAAAACCCTTTTGTCGATCTGCATCTCGATTTCCCTGTGCGCTTTGGAAAGTACGTCATGGGAAATACGCCGTATATGATGGCTGCACAGGAACTTGCAGACGCGAGCGAGTCAGTTACGGAAGGGCAGGCCAAGATGGCTTTCCATAACCAGCGGCTTGATCAGCTCAATTACTTCTCTGACCGCGCTGACGAGATCAAAGTCATCATTCGTTTATACAGCGGACGGAACAAGCAGTTATTCAAGAAGAGAGTCGGCGATTTCCTTAATAAGGACCTCGGTCCGTCGCTACAGCCCCCAGATATCAATGCCGCGTTGTACCAGTTCCTCACATTTATATTTCTGCCCTTTGTCCATCTCGGTGAAGTTAGGTCTTTAGTAGATCGAATTACAAAAATAACAATGAGTCTCGCAGGGAAGCCGCTTGATGATTTCGTGAGAAATATTATCGATACAGGCTTTCTAAGCGCTTTGCAGAGGGACTGCCTCAAGCTGTATCCTGACATATATTCAGCTGAGCTTCCCCTGCGACCAGCTCTTTACCTCGACCTCATACATGGATACAGGAGGAAGAAAATCGCGGCTCGTGTCTCGACGAGGGACTTTCAATCGTACAAGGACTTATATAAAGACATTATTGAGGTCTTCAGTCGACAACTCGTACTCGTCGCAGGAATCAACAACCTTATTCACCGCGGGGATATCAATGCGTTCCCTACCATCAACGGTGGCACGTTGAGTTCGATCGGAAAGTTCTCTGAAAAGGCGCTATCGGAAAGGTTCAAGTACCTCGACGACTGCTGGTATGGCATCGATCGCGAGATTATAGACACAGAAGTGCGAAATTCTATCGCACATAACAACGTCAATTATAATGATGTGACGCAAATTATCGAATACTTCCCTGATGGTGGCAGGATCGATCCAACTCCCGCCCAACAGATTTATTTCCTTGATTTCATGCGAATGATCCTCGTCGCCTTTCGAGAGGTTAATAACCTTCATCACCTCGTGAAGTGCTTGTTCTATTACGAGTACCTTATTTTGCAGAAGCCAGAGCGCAAAAATAAATAAGAATACTAAGTGTCTTTCATTCGAACGTAGTAATCTGGTCACACTGAAACTCAGCTGCCCAAGTCGATAGAGCGAGGGACTGCTTTGGGTCGAAATCAAACCTTCATGGAAACCCTCTTTCGGTTAAATTGCGGACGCTCATGCGTTGGAATATGTTCGACGATTTTTTGAAAATTTGCGGTGCAATCTCGCTTTTCGGCGCAACTTTGGTCTTGCTCTATAAGGGCTATCGACTTCTATTTCCCGTCAAGGCCTGCATCTCCTACACATTGAATTTCGATAGTACGCACCCTGATTCTCTTTCAGTCACTATCACAAACCGCAGCACCGTCTCCATCTACATCCGTGCTTGCAAGGTGCGCAGCACCTATTCCCTACTGACATTGGCCATCAAGCACCTCCGTAGACCACTCTTGTCGCCACGCTTGTATCCCAACCTCCGGTACAACAGCGCTGTCTACGAACTCGTTGGAGACGAGCCTATAAAGCTAGAGCCCGGACAACTTGTTGAACTCAAGCGCGAAATTTACGAGCATCCGCTCAATGCCCTTTACGGCCCTATGCTTATCGCTTTCGTTCAGCTCACAACCGGCCGTGTCGTGCGCAGCAAGCGGATGCAGTCTCCACCTGCGTGGCGGTTAATTGGCAGGCGCAATCGTGCACATGCCTAACAATTCATTCAGGCCGACGCCGCTTCGCGGCACAGATTGACTCAGGCGTTATATTTCGATGTTTCTTTTCGAGAAGACGACTGACCGGCCGCTTTGGGTCGAAAACAGCCATTGGTGAGCGACCGCTCCCAACCCAAAACGGAAGTTCGATAGGAATAACTCGCTAGCTGCTTCGCAGCGAGAGCGGTCCTTAAGGCCTTTTACCTGATTGGCTTTCCAGTGGTGAAAGGCGGATGTCTGTAAAGCCAAATGAAAATCATCTACAAAACTCTAGTCGATTCAAGAAGGCCATCTTGCATCGGATCATATTTTACAATTACTGGTGTTTACACTCCTCGCTGGGCTACCTGAGCCTATGGAGTACAAGCGTCGCTGCCATGACAGTACAGCCAAAGAGGCTGCATAAATTCATGGTTAAGAACTTCACTTAACAGGGGAAAGGTCGATGGAATTTCCTTCGGCAGTCATGAAAATACCGCAAAACCTATCGCTGATCAACGCAGTGAACTTCTGCTCACGCCTCTGGAATCTGCGTGTATCTGAATCAGTTGAGCTCGATTGCTCTGCGGTGCGGCACGTGGAGCCTTTCACCATGGCATATGTCTCAACAGAAATAAGACGCTTCCGAGAAAGAAACAACAGTCTCCGTATAGCGTTTACTAACTACAAGAACTCTTCGTATGCCGCTCACATGGGTTTCTTTAAAGCCGCCGGAATTGATTTTGGGAATGCTCCCGGCCAAGCCCGCGGCGGAGTTAATTACATTCCTCTGACAATATTGAATGTTGGCGACATCCAGCGGGAGGCTGTTGACTCCTACGAGCCAGTCGGAAATATTATTGAAAGACGATCTTTAGACCTAGCTAAGATGCTGACACAGAAGGAAACCGGCGAGCTTGTTGATACGCTCACCTATTCTCTCAGGGAAATAATGAGAAATGTAGTGGAGCACTCTGGCTCAGATGTTCTGGAGTTTTGTGCTCAGTATTGGCCAACCAAAAAAAAAATCGAGATAGCCGTTCTTGATTCAGGGATGGGAATCAAAGCGTCGTTATCTAGTAATCCACATTTGAATCTCAGCAGTGATCGAGACGCAATTCACCTTGCACTAATGCCTGGCATATCAGGAAAGATGTTTAAAGGGGTGCGGAAGCGAAGCAATGACGTTTGGCAGAATTCCGGATTCGGTTTGTATATGACTAACAGGATTGCCCGTAACGGGGGGAGTTTCTTCCTTTGCAGCGGAAAGAGTGGTTTGCTTCTAACTGGAAGCATGAAAAAAGACGTGCCAACTAATTTCTCCGGTACAGCGCTTAGAATGGTCATCCATACGGAAAAGATAGACGACTTAGCTTCTAGCCTAAAGAAGTATCGAAACGAGGGCTACGATCTCGCGAAAAGCTATGACCCTGATAGACCAATTGAACCATCTATCGCTTCTACCATGCTGTTTCGAGACTTCAGTAAGGAAGTTGAAACGATTCGTTCGAGAGGTGGGGCAAGCCCAGGCTTGAAGCAAGGCCCGCAATTTTTTTAGGTAAGCCACCTCCGCACGCGTCATGTTATGCCCCAAACACGAAATTAATGACAGGCCCGATGCAAATGCGCCTGCTCCGACCCATCATCACAGCGGACGAGACCGCCCCCCCACCACCCCCGCCTGATAGAATCAATCCTTTGCCTTTTCCCCTCTTCCCGCCCCCATGTCGCGCACGATCTTCGTCACCACCGCCCTGCCCTACGCCAATGGTTCCTTCCACATCGGCCACATCATGGAATACATCCAGGCCGATACCTGGGTGCGCGCCATGCGCATGGCGGGCCATACCGTGCATTTCGTGGGGGCGGACGACGCCCACGGCGCGCCCATCATGCTCAAGGCCCAGGCCGAAGGCATCACGCCCCAGGAACTGGTGGGCCGCTACGCCGCCGAACGGCCGAAATACCTGAACGGCTTCCACGTCCGTTTCGACCACTGGCACAGCACCGACACGCCGGAAAACATCGAGCTGTCCCAGGACATCTACCGCGCGCTGAAAGCCGCCGGCTTCATCGACAGCCGCGAGATCGAGCAGTTCTACGATCCGGTCAAGGGCATGTTCCTGCCGGACCGCTACATCAAGGGCGAATGCCCGCGCTGCCACGCTAAGGACCAGTACGGCGATTCCTGTGAGGTCTGCAGCGCGGTCTATAGCCCGACCGAACTGATCGAGCCCTACTCGACCTTGACCAAGGCGCGGCCGGTGCTGCGCAGTTCCGAACACTTCTTCTTCCGCCTGTCCGACCCGCGCTGCGTGGCCTTCCTGCAGGAATGGACCACGGGCACGCGCGCCGACGGCACCGCCCGCCTGCAGTCCGAAGTCCTCGCGAAAACGCGCGAATGGCTGGGCACGGCCGAAGGCGCCGAAACCAATCTGGCGGACTGGGACATTTCCCGCGACGAGCCCTACTTCGGCATCCCCATCCCCGACGCGCCGGGCAAGTATTTCTACGTCTGGCTGGACGCCCCGGTCGGCTACCTGGCCTCGCTGAAGGCCTATTGCCGGAAACAGGGCCTGGACTTCGACGCCCTGCTGGCGCCGGACGGCGACACCGAACAGGTGCACTTCATCGGCAAGGACATCATCTATTTCCACGCCCTGTTCTGGCCGGCGATGCTGAAATTCTCCGGCCGCAAGATCCCGGACATGCTGCACGTGCACGGCTTCATCACCGTCAGCGGCGAAAAGATGTCCAAGAGCCGGGGCACGGGGATTTCCCCGCTGCGCTACCTGGACATCGGCATGGACGCCGAATGGCTGCGCTACTACATCGCCGCCAAGCTCAACGCCCACGTCGAGGACCTGGACTTCAACCCGGACGACTTCGTCGCCCGCGTCAACAGCGACCTGATCGGCAAATACGTCAACATCGCCAGCCGGGCGGCGACCTTCATCACCCGCCACTTCGACGGCGCCCTGGCCTACACCGGCGACACCGGCGCGATGCGGGCCGAACTGCGCGACTGCGCCGGACAGGTCCGGGCCGACTTCGAGGCGCGCGAATACGGCCGCGCCATCCGCCGCATCATGGCCCAGGCCGACAGGATCAACCAGGCCTTCGACGCGGCCCAGCCCTGGGTGCTGGCCAAGGGCCTCGCCCAGGCCGAACCCGAGCAGAAAGCCGCCTTGCAGGACATCTGCTCGCGCGCCCTGGCGGGCTTCGAGGCCCTGTCGGTGATGCTGTCCCCGGTGCTGCCGGCCCTGACCGAGCGCGTCGCCCACGAGCTGTTCGGCCGCGATCGGACCTACGTCTGGACCGACGCCGGCGAACTGCCCGCGCGCATCGCCGCGTTCAAGCACCTGATGCAGCGCGTCGATCCGGCCCTGCTCGACGATCTTTTCGAGCCGCCCCAGACGCCGGCCACGATCCCCGGCGGCGAACCGATCGCCGACGTCATCGACATCAAGGACTTCGGCCGCATCGACCTGCGCATCGCGCGCATCGTCGAATGCACGGAAGTCGAGGGCTCCGACAAGTTGCTGCGCCTGTCCCTGGACGTGGGCGAAGGCCGGCTGCGGCAGGTGTTCTCAGGCATCAAGTCCGCCTACAAGCCCGAGGACCTGACCGGCAAGCTGACCGTGCTGGTGGCCAACCTGGCGCCGCGCAAGATGCGCTTCGGCGTGTCCGAAGGCATGGTGCTGGCGGCCAGCCACGCCGATGAAAAGGCGAACCCCGGCATTTACGTGCTGGAGCCCTGGAAAGGCGCCCAGCCGGGCATGCGCATCCACTGAGGCGGCCCGAAAGCCCGCTCAGGCCGGATCGGGCGTCTTCTCGCCGAACAGCAGGCGCGTGATCAGCGCCTCGTCGATGGGTTCGCCGCTCAGGGTGCGGGCCAGGATCTCGCTGCCCAGCGCCTGCGGCGAAATCACGATGTCGGGATTCACCCGCCGGATCTTGGCCAGGTGCTGGGACGAATTCACCAGGGCCACCAGCTTGGTGTCCGGGCCGCCGGCCTCGCGGCCCGCCATGACGATGAAGGCGTTTTCCGCGTCGTCCTGGCGCAGGGCCAGCACGTAGCGGGCATGCGCCGCGCCGGCCTGCAGCAGGATGCCGGTTTCCGATGCGTCGCCCGCCAGCACGTCGGCGTCGGCCGGGTACGGATGGCCTTCGGCCGACGGAACGATGACCGTGACGTCGTAGCCGCGCTGGCGCAGCGCGCCGTACAGGCTCTGGGCCAGGGGGCCGATGCCCGCCAGGATGATGTGGTTCTTTCTCATGGTGCGTGGGTTCCTTCCGTGCATCAGCCGGCGGATGTTGCCGCCGATCAAGGGCCCGACCACGGCGCTGATCGACGTGGCGAAGACCGTGATGCCCAGGATGATGATGGAAATCGTGAACAGGCGCGCCGCGTCGGTCTTCGGGCTGATGTCCCCATACCCCACCGTGGACATGGACACGATGGAGAAATACAGGGCCGTGACCGGGTCGCGCACGGGCGGCGAGAATTCCTCGCCCAGGTACAGAACGCCGAAGACCGCGTAGACCAGCAGGCTGACCGCGCTGAGCGCGGCGAACAGGCTGCCCGCCGTCAGGCTGGCCCGGTCGAAATGGCGCCAGTAGCCGATCAGCGCCCCGGCCAGCACGACTGTGTAGGCCAGCAGGCCGAAGTGCCCCCGGCCATACCACAAGGACACCGTGCCCACCGCCGCGAGCAGCAGCAGGGTAATGGTCCAGGCGATGCGGGCGCGATAGAGCAGGCCGATCGCCATCACCTGTACGCCCAGGCCCAGCATCAGCCGCGACAGCTGGGCGATGCCGCCCGAATCCAGGAAGGCCGCGATGCTGGCGCCATCATGGATCCGCAGGGTCTGCAGCAGGCCCTGGCTGTCGATGGCCTGCCAGAGCGGCTGCAGGAACAGGTAGCCGTCGATCGCCACCAGCGCGGCGATCAGCCAATGCCAGGGAAATCGATACACCAGGCGCGCGCCGCGCGCCAGGGTGGAACGAACATGAAACCGCATGCGGACCGCGATCCTGTATGGCCGATCGGAATTTCAGTGTACCGCACGCTTTCGCCGGGATCGTCCGCCGTATACTTGCGGGCATGCCTCCCCCGCCCGATACTCGCGTCGAGACGCCGGACCGCCAGGCGGCCGCCCGGCGCAGCACCTGGGTCAGCGTCTGGGTGAACCTGCTGCTGACCGCCGTCCAGATGGCGGTCGGCCTGTTCGCGCACTCGCAGGCCCTGGTGGCCGACGCCATCCATTCCCTGTCCGATCTGGTCTCCGACGGCCTGGTGCTGTTCGCCAACAAGCACAGCGCCAAGGGCCCGGACGCCGACCACCCCTACGGGCACCTGCGCTTCGAGACGGCCGCCACGCTGGGCATCGGCGTGCTGCTGGCCGCCGTCGGCCTGGGCATGCTGTGGGGCAGCTTCCAGCGCCTGCAGGCGCCCGAACTGATTCCCGTGGTCCACCCGGCCGCCTTCTACATCGCCCTGCTGGCCCTGCTCTCCAAGGAACTGCTGTTCCGCTACCTGCTGCGCGTCGCCCATCGCGTGCGATCGACCCTGCTGGTGGCCAATGCCTGGCACGCCCGTTCGGACGCGGCCTCGTCGCTGGTGGTGGCGATGGGGGTGGGCGCCAACCTGGCGGGCCTGCCCCTGGCCGACCCCCTGGCCGCCCTGGTGGTGGGCCTGATGATCGTGCGCATGGGCTGGAAATTCTCCTGGCAGGCCTTCAACGACCTGGTGGACCGGGCCGCCGACGCCGACACGGAACGTGCCATCCGCGAACGCATCCTGGGCACGCCCGGCGTGCGCGGCATCCATGATCTGCGCACCCGCAAGATGGGCGACATGGTCTGGGTGGAGGTCGACATCGAAATGGACGGCCGGCTGACGATCGAGGCCGGCCACGCCATCGCCGTCGAGGCCCGGCGCCGCGTCATGGCGGACCTGCCGGTGCTGGATGTCATGACGCACTTCGATCCCGTCTAGGGCCCGTCAGCCCAGGTGCGTGCCCCGCGCGGGGCCGTCCGCCGTCTCCATGCGCGCCAGCCCCTGCACGATGCCGCAGGCGTCCACCGCCTGCTCGGCGCGGCACTGTTCCCGCAGCCCGACCAGCTGCCGCTGCAGATCCTGCAGTTCGCGCAGGCGCACGTCGACGTGGGCGATGTGCTCGTCCAGCAGATGGTTGATCGGACCGCAGTCGCGGGCGGGATGGTCGATCATGCCCAGCAGCGCGCGGATCTCGTCGTGCGCCATGTCCAGACTCCGGCAGTTGCGGATGAAGCGCAGGCGTTCCAGGTGCGCCGGTCCGTACTGCCGGTAGTTGCCCTCGCTGCGGGCGGGCGCGGGCAGCAGGCCGGCCCGCTCGTAGAAGCGGACGGTCTCGGTGGAACACCGGGCGGCGCCGGCCAGTTCGCCGATTTTCATGCGGGATCCTCCTGGGACGTTCCGGATGCTTGACCTTGTAGCGGCTACAAGGTGTGTACTGCCATCATAGATCGCAGCACAGGAACTGTCATGCCGCACGACCACGCTCACGATGCCCGTGGGAACTCCGCTTCCGGCCACGGCCATACCCATGCCCACGCCCATGATCAGGCCCATTTCCACGGCCACGCGCACGATCATGCCCGGGCGCCAGGCGCGGGCTGCTGCCACGGGCACGGCGCCGGCCATGCCCACACGCGGGACGGGCAGAACACGGACGCCATCCCCCTGGCGCCGACCGCCGCGCTGGGCGCCGACCTGCGGACCGAACTGCGCATCCTGCAGATGGACTGCCCCACCGAGGAAGCGCTGATCCGCAAATCGCTGTCCGCCCTGCCCGCCGTGCGCGCCCTGGACTTCAACCTGATGCGGCGCGTCCTGACCGTCGTCCACGCGCCGGACGCGCTGGAATCCATCCTGCGGGCGATCCGCGACCTGGGCTTCACGCCGGAACAGGCCGGCGAGGCCGCCGCGCCGGCCGGCGAGGCGGCGCCCGAAGCGCCCGGATCCTGGTGGCCACTGGCGGCCTCGGGCGCCGCCGCCCTGGCGGCCGAGGCCGCCCACTGGGTCGAGGCGCCCTGGGCCGTCCCGGCGGTCCTGGCGATCCTCGCCATCGCGGGCTGCGGCCTGGGCACCTACCGCAAGGGCTGGACCGCGCTGCGCCACGGCCAGATGAACATCAACGCCCTGATGAGCATCGCCGTCACCGGCGCCCTGTTCCTGGGCCAGTGGGCCGAGGCGGCGATGGTGATGGTGCTGTTCACCCTGGCCGAACGCATCGAGGCGCGCTCGCTGGACCGCGCCCGCCGCGCCGTGCAGGGCCTGCTGCAGCTCGCGCCCGAACGGGCCTCGGTCCGCCAGGCGGACGGCGGCTGGCGCGACGTCCCCGCGCGCGACGTGTCCCCGGGCGCCCTGGTGCGGGCCCGCCCGGGCGAGCGCATCGCCCTGGACGGCCGGATCGAGTCCGGCCGCTCGGCCGTGGACCAGTCCCCCATCACCGGTGAAAGCCTGCCCGTGGACAAGGCGGCCGGCGACCCGGTCTACGCCGGCACCATCAACGGCACGGGCGAACTGGAATACCGCGTCCTGGCGGCCGCCGGCGATTCGACCCTGGCGCGCATCATCCGGGCCATCGAGTCGGCGCAATCGGCGCGCGCGCCCACGCAGCGCTTCGTGGACCGCTTCGCCCGGGTCTACACCCCGCTCGTGACGCTGCTGGCCCTGGCCATCGCCGTCCTGCCGCCCCTGCTGGGCCTGGGCGGCTGGACCGAATGGGTCTACAAGGCGCTGGTCCTGCTGGTGATCGCCTGCCCCTGCGCCCTGGTGATCTCGACGCCGGTGTCCATCGTCAGCGGCCTGGCGGCGGCGGCCCGCCACGGCGTCCTGGTCAAGGGCGGCGTCCATCTGGAACAGGGCCGCCTGCTGCGCTGGATCGCGCTGGACAAGACCGGCACCGTCACGCACGGCCGGCCCGCGCTGACCGACGCGGAGGCGCTGGGCGCGGCCGACCCCGCGCGCAGCCATGCCCTGGCCGCCGCCCTCGCGGCCCGTTCGGACCACCCCGTCTCGCGCGCCGTGGCGCAGGGCCTGGACGCCGGCCCCGCCGCGCCGGTCGAGGCCTTCGAGGCCCTGGCCGGGCGCGGCACCCGGGGCCTCGTGGACGGCCGCCCGCACCTGCTGGGCAACCACCGGCTGATCCACGAGCGCGGCCTGTGTTCGCCCGACCTGGAAGCCCGCCTGGAGGCCCTGGAACGCCAGGGCAAGACCGTCGTCCTGCTGGCCGACGAGCACCGCGCCCTGGCGCTCTACGCCGTCGCCGACACGATCAAGCCCGACAGCGCCGCCGCGATCCAGGCCCTGCACGCGCTGGGCGTGCGCACCGCCATGCTGTCGGGCGACAATCCGCATACCGTCGCGGCCATCGCCGCCCAAGTCGGCGTCGACCGCGCCGAAGGCGACCTGCTGCCCGAGGACAAGCTGCGGATCGTGGGCGATCTCGCCGCGCCGGGCGCCGCCGTGGGCATGGTGGGCGACGGCATCAACGACGCGCCCGCCCTGGCGCGCGCCGACGTCGGTTTCGCCATGGGCGCGATGGGCACGGATGCCGCGATCGAGACCGCCGACGTCGCCCTGATGGACGACGACCTGCGCAAGATCCCCTGGTTCATCCGGCTGTCGCGCGCCACCCACCGGATCCTGGTGCAGAACATCGTCATCGCCCTGGGCATCAAGGCGGTGTTCCTGGTCCTGACGGTCGCCGGCCTGGGCACCCTGTGGATGGCGGTGTTCGCCGACGTGGGCGCCAGCCTGCTGGTGGTGGGCAACGGCCTGCGGTTATTGAGGCGATGAATGCGGGATAATCCATGCATCACACGGATGACGGCATGGAATCCAGCAAGAAACCCAATGGGCCCAACCGGCCGCTCCTCGACCCGGACCTGCTGAAGGCGATCGTCGCCGTGGTGGACTGCGGCGGCTTCACCGCCGCCGCGGCCCGCCTGCACTCCACCCAGTCCACCGTCAGCCAGAAGATCCGCAGGCTCGAGGACCTGGTCGGCCACCGCCTGCTGGACCGCGGCGGCCGCGAGATCCTGCCGACCGACGCCGGCCAGGCGCTGCTCGGCCACGCCCGCCACCTGCTGGCGCTGAACGACCAGATTCTGGACGTGATGGCGGGCGCGGCGGTCGCCATCACCGTGCGGCTGGGCGTGCCGGAGGACTTCGTCGCCAGCCGCGCGACGCAGGTCCTGGCGGGCTTCAGCCGGCGCCACCCCCAGGTCAAGCTGGAAATCACCAGCGGCCTGTGCTCCGGGCTGGTGGCCAGCTACGACCGGGGGGAACTGGACCTGATCCTGGTCAAACAGCGCCGTCACAGCCGCGCGGCCGTCGCCTGCAGGCCGGAAACCCTGGCCTGGATCGACAGCGCGCGGCATCCGTGCCTGCGGGCCGACCCGGTGCCGCTGGTGACCTTCCCGCCCCGGGGCCTGTACCGGGAGGACATCATCCGCGCCATCGAGGCCATGGACCGGAGCTGGCGCATCGCCTATACCTGCTCCAGCCTGAACGGCATCCAGCACGCGGTGGCCGCCGGCCTGGGGATCAGCCTGCTGCCCTTGCGGACCGTGACGCGGGACCATGTCGTCCTCGGAGCCCGCGAAGGCCTGCCGGCCGTCGACGACTACGAGATCGGCCTCTTCCACCGCCCGACGGCCGACGCCACGGTCCAGGCGCTGGCGCGAGCCCTGGCGGACATGCTGGACGAGGAGGGCCACAGGGCAGTCCACCGCGGACCGTCCTGAGCCAGGCGAATCCGGGCCGCTTGCAAGCGGCGAGGCGGGGAGACGCCGGCCCGCCGCCGATCCGGCTCATTCCCACACCAGATTCAGCAGCACCGCGGACAGATAAAGGCCGCCGCCGAAAACCGCATGCGTCAGCAGGCTGCGCAGGCGGCTCGTCCACGGCGCCGGCGTGCGGGAAGCCGCCATGCCCGCGCCCATCGCCGGCTGCACCACGAAAAAAGGGACGACGACGGTTGCCGTTCCCACGGCCACGGCGGGCGCCCACGCGGGGTCATGCAGCCATGCCGCGCCCCGGATGCCGACCAGCAGCGCCGCGAACGCGATGCCCACGGCATAGTGAAGCCCCCATCCCAGAAGCCGCTCGCCCGGAATCGGCGCGGCCTTGCCGATGCCGGCATGCGTGAACCGGCCGCGCCACAGATGGCCGGCCCAACGGCCGACCATGGCGTAGTCGAGCGTGGAAATGCCCGCAGCCCGCTGGATCGCAGTCCACACGTCCATCACGGCGGTGGCGCCCGCCCCGATCAGCATCAGCCTGACCCATTCGTCCATCGATGACATGGCCCTTCCTTTGCGTTGATGACCACGAGGTTTCCAGGCATGATGGAAGTTGAAGTCAACTTCAAGTCAAGAGTCCGGCCATGGATATTTCGGAAGTTGCCCGGCGCGCAGGCCTGCCGTCCTCCACGGTGCGGTTCTACGCGAACAAGGGCCTGATCACCGCCATCAACGCCGCGGGCGAGCGGCGGCGCTTCACCCCCGAAGTACTCGATCAACTGGCGCTGATCGCGCTGGGCCGGGCCGGCGGGCTGTCGCTGGACGAAATCGCGGCCATGCTCCCCGCCGATGGCGCACCGCGCGTGGACAGACGGCGGCTGCTGGAAAAAGCCGACGAGATCGACGCCATGGTCAAACGGCTGAAGGCCATGAGCCAGGGCCTGCGCCATGCGGCCCAATGCCCGGCCCCCAGCCACATGCAATGCCCGAAATTCCGGCAGTTGCTCAAAGCGGCGGCGGCCGGCAAGCTGAAGCCGCCGGCCGCCGCGCCTGCCCAGGCGATCCAGCGCCTCAGCGCCGGCCCAGATCGCCCAGCGTCAGGGGCGCATGGCGATTGACGTCCTTGTACAGCAGGTAGCGGAAGGGGCCGGGGCCGCCGGCGTAGCAGGCCTGCGGGCAGAAGGCGCGCAGCCACATGAAATCCCCGGCCTGGACCTCGACCCAGTCCTGGTTCAGGCGATAGACCGCCTGGCCCTCCAGCACGTACAGGCCGTGCTCCATCACGTGGGTCTCGGCGAACGGAATGATGCCGCCGGGCTGGAAGGTGACGATGTTGACGTGCATGTCGTGACGCATGTCGGCCATGTCCACGAAGCGCGTGGTGACCCAGCGGCCCTCGGTGCCCGGCATGGCGATGGGCTCGACGTCCTGCTCGTTGGTCACGAAGGCTTCCGGATGGGGCACGCCGTCCACCGCCTGGTAGCGCTTGCGGATCCAGTGGAAACGGGCGGCTTCGGCGCTGCGGTTGCGCAGGGCCCAGTCCGAGGCCGGCGGGATGAAGGCGTAGCCGCCGGGCCTCAGGACGTGCTTCGCGCCCGCCAGGGTCAGTTCGATCTCGCCCTCGACGACGAACAGCACGCCCTCGGCCTCGGGGTCCTGCTCGGGCCGCTCGCTGCCGCCGCCCGCGCCGACCTCGACGATGTACTGGGAGAAGGTTTCGGCGAAGCCCGTGAGCGGGCGCGCCAGGACCCACAGCCGGGTGTCGTCCCAGAACGGCAGGTGGCTGGTGACGATGTCGCGCACCACGCCTTTCGGAATGACGGCGTAGGCTTCGGTGAACATCGCGCGGTCGGTCAGCAGATCGGTCTGCGGGGGATGGCCGCCGTGCGGCGCATAGTAGGTCCTGGACATGGGAACTCCACGGTTCGTGCGTTGCGGCCCCCATGCGGAGGCCGTGGATGGGATATCCGGAAGCGGATGCCCCACCTTAACGGCCGGCCGTGATATTTACCAATTAAATATTGGAATCCATGTCATCCATTTTTCAAATTGATCTCGATCCACCTCACCGCTGGACGACCAGATCCAGGATGTAGACCCGGGACGAACGATCGGCCGGGGGGTGCGGGTCCGTGAACCGCTTGACCCGCAGGATGGCGTGCTCGCCGTCCCGGTGCTCGTAGCCTTCGATCGACTGGTACAGCGGCTGCCAGTCGGCGGCGGGCGGTTGCAGCACGCCCGCGGCGTCGTAGCGGCGCTCGCGCACCCGCAGGCAGCGGTGACCGGGGATCAGCGGATGGCTGCAGGCCACGCGCTCGGGCGCGATTTCCAGGAACACGGTCTCGCCCGGGCCGCCGTAGCGCGTCTCGGGCGTGGGCACGCCCGTGAAGGCCAGCACATCCCCGCCGGCCGTGGTCAGGCGCAGCCGGGGCGCGTCCGCGCCGCCCTGGACCTGGGCGGCCAGGCTGCCTTTCAGGCGCACGGCGATTTCGGCGTCCAGCCGCATGAGTTCCGGCGCGCAGGCCTTCATCGTGGCGGCCAGGCCTTCGACCCGCAAGGCGCCTGACTCGAGCGCGTAGCCCCCGAACTGGGTGTTGCAGCCCCCTTGCACGCTCAACGACGTATCGGAAAACGACAGGCTCAGGGGCCGTTCCAGCCCCGCGCGCAGGGCCTCGACGGGCTTGCCGTGGCGGTCCACGGCTTCAGCCAGGCGCCAATCGTAGGCGGACAGGGTGGCCCCGTCCAGGGCGGGCGCGGCGCGGTCGGCGGTCATGGTCGTGTGTCCCGGGGCGGAATCGGTCGGCGCCTGGGCGCAGGCGCCGAGCGCCAAGGCCAGGGCGGAAACGGCGAGCAGCTTTTTCATAGGGTAAACCCTTAACATGCCCCGCGCGCCTGCAAGGCGGCGACGGCGGGCAGCGTCTTGCCTTCCAGGAATTCCAGGAAGGCGCCGCCGCCGGTCGAGATGTAGCCGACCCGGTCGGCGATGCCGAACTTGGCGATCGCCGCCAGGGTGTCGCCGCCCCCGGCGATGGAGAAGCCGTCGGATTCCGCGATCGCCTGGGCGATGACCCGGGTGCCGCCGGCGAAGGCCTCGAACTCGAACACCCCGACCGGACCGTTCCAGACGATGGTGCCGGCCTTGCGCAACTGGTCGGCCAGGGCGGCGGCCGTGCGCGGCCCGATGTCCAGGATCAGGTCGTCGGGTCCGACGTCGGCCGCGTCCTTGACGGTGGCTGGCGCGTCGGCGGCGAAAGCGGTCGCCACCACCACGTCCACGGGAATGGGGACCTCGACGCCGCGCGCCCGCATGGCGTCCATGACGGCCCGGGCCTGATCGACCTGGTCGGGCTCGGCCAGCGACTTGCCGATGGGCAGGCCGGCGGCCAGCATGAAGGTGTTGGCGATGCCGCCGCCCACGATCAGCTGGTCGACCTTGTCGGCCAGGGACTGCAGGATGGACAGCTTGGTCGAGACCTTGGAGCCGCCGACGATGGCCGCCATCGGGCGGCGGGGGGACTGCAGCGCCCGGCCCAGGGCGTCCAGCTCGGCCTCCAGCAGCGGACCGGCGCAGGCCACCGGCGCATGGCGGGCGATGCCTTCGGTCGTGGCCTCGGCGCGATGCGCCGTGCCGAAGGCGTCGTTGACGTAGACGTCGCACAGCGCGGCCATGCGGCGGGCCAGTTCGGGATCGTTCTTCTTTTCGCCGGGATTGCAGCGGCAGTTTTCCAGCAGCACGACCTCGCCGGGCGCCACGTCCACGCCGCCGACCCAGTCGGCGGCCAGCCGCACCGGCCGGCCCAGCAGTTCGGCCAGGCGCCCGGCGACGGGGCGCAGGGTGTCGTCCGGGCCGACCGTGCCTTCCTTGGGGCGGCCCAGGTGCGAGGTCACCATCACGGCGGCGCCCGCGTCCAGCGCCATCCGGATCGCCGGCACCGAGGCCCGGATGCGGGTGTCCTCGGTGATGCGGCCCTGGTCCAGGGGCACGTTCAGGTCGGAGCGGATGAAGACGCGCTTGCCCTTCAGGGCGCCGGACTGCGCCAGGCCGGAGAGTGTCTGTATGGTCATGGAGAAAGTCCTCGGGGTCGAGTTCGATAGCGGCGCGAACGCTGTCGCGCGTCCCGGATACGACGAGGGCGGGTTGCCCCGCCCCGCGTCATCGTGCGCCGAATGCTTACTTGGCGGCCATCAGGGCCACGGTGGTATCGAGCATGCGGTTGGAGAAGCCCCACTCGTTGTCGTACCAGGAGCCGACCTTGACCAGGGTGCCGGACACCTTGGTCAGCCCGGCGTCCACGGTGCTGGAGGCCGGATCGTGGTTGAAGTCGACCGACACCAGGGGTTCGGTGGTGTAGTTCAGGATGCCCTTGAGCGGACCTTCGGCGGCGGCCTTGAGGATGCCGTTGACTTCCTCGACCGTGGTCTCGCGCGCCGCCACGAAGGACAGGTCGACGATGGACACGTTGATCGTCGGCACGCGGATCGCGTAGCCGTCGAGCTTGCCGTTCAGTTCGGGCAGCACCAGGCCCACGGCGGCGGCCGCGCCGGTCTTGGTGGGGATCATGCTGTGCGTGGCCGAGCGCGCGCGGCGCAGGTCGGAGTGGTAGACGTCGGTCAGCACCTGGTCGTTGGTGTAGGCATGCACCGTGGTCATCAGGCCGTTGACGATGCCCAGCTGCTGGTGCAGCGGGTGGACCAGCGGCGCCAGGCAGTTGGTGGTGCACGAGGCGTTGGAGATGACCGTGTCCGAGGCCTTCAGGACCTGGTGGTTGACGCCGTAGACGATGGTGGCGTCCACGTCCTTGCCGCCCGGGGCGGAGATGATGACCTTTTTCGCGCCGCCCTTCAGGTGGGCCGAGGCCTTTTCCTTGGAGGTGAAGAAGCCGGTGCATTCCAGCACCACGTCCACGCCCAGTTCGCCCCAGGGCAGCTTGGCCGGATCGCGGTCGGCCAGCACGCGGATGCGGTCGCCGTTGACGACCATGTAGTCGCCGTCGACCTCGACCGTGCCGGGGAAGCGGCCGTGCGCCGTGTCGTAGCGGGTCAGGTGGGCGTTGGTCTTGGGATCGCCCAGGTCGTTGATGGCGACGATCTGGATGTCGTGCTTCTTGCCGTCTTCGTAGTGGGCGCGCAGGATGTTGCGGCCGATGCGGCCGTAGCCGTTGATGGCGACGCGGATGGTCATGAGGAGCTCCTTTACAAAATCTGCTCGACGACGGCGGCCACGTGGTCGGCCGTCAGCCCGAAATGCTTGAACAGTTCGCCCGCGGGCGCGGATTCGCCGTAGGTGTCGATGCCCACGACGGCGCCCGTCGTGCCCACGTATTTGTACCAGGTCGCCGTGCCGCCGGCCTCGACGGCCACGCGCGGCAGCCCCGCCGGCAGCACCGAGGCGCGCCAGTCGGCGTCCTGGGCGTCGAAGACCTGGGTGCAGGGCATGGACACCACGCGGGTCGCCACGCCGCGCGCGGCCAGGCGGTCCTGGGCCTGCAGGGCGAGTTCGATCTCGGAACCCGTGGCGATCAGCACGGCGCGCGCGCCCACCATGTCGCGCAGCACGTAGCCGCCCCGGGCGATGGCCTCGGTGGTGGCGGCGTCGCGGGCCACGAAAGGCAGATTCTGGCGCGACAGCAGCAGCGCCGAGGGGCCACCATCATGGACGGCCATGCCCAGGCTGGCGGGCCGCGCCAGGGCGCACTGCCAGGCGACCGCCGTTTCGGTCGTGTCGCAGGGGCGCCAGACGTGGAGATTGGGGATCAGGCGCAGGCTGCCCGCGTGCTCGATCGACTGGTGGGTGGGGCCGTCCTCGCCCAGGCCGATGGAATCGTGGGTGAAGACGTGCACCACGCGCTGCTTCATCAGCGCCGCCATGCGCAGGGCATTGCGGGAATAGTCGGAGAAGGTCAGGAAGGTGCCGCCGAAGGGCAGGTAGCCGCCATGCAGGGCGATGCCGTTCATGACCGCCGCCATGCCGAATTCGCGCACGCCGTAGTTGACGTGGCGCCCTGACCGGGGGCCGCCGGGCGCGCGGCGCACGGGTTCGACGCCCTTCCAGTCGGTGAAGTTGGAACCGGTCAGGTCGGCCGAGCCGCCCAGCAGTTCCGGCAGGATTTCCGCGAAGGCGGCGATGGCCTGCTGCGAAGCCTTGCGCGACGCGATGGATTCGGCCTTGTCCTGGGTGGACAGGACGTAGGCGCGGGCGCGCTCGGCGAAATCGGCCGGCAGTTCGCCCGCCATGCGGCGGCACAGTTCGGCGGCCAGTTCGGGGTGGGCCTCGGCGTAGCGGTCGAAGCGCGACTGCCATTCGGACTGCAGGTCCGCGCCGCGCGCGCGGCCATCCCAATAAGCGTAGACCTCGCGCGGGATCTCGAAGGGCGGGTGGTTCCAGCCCATGGCCTTGCGCGCGGCGGCGATCTCGTCGGCCCCCAGGGGCGCGCCATGGACCTTTTCGGTGCCGGCCTTGGTCGGGGCGCCGCGGCCGATCACGGTGCGGCAGCAGATCAGGGTCGGCCCACGGCCGGCGGCGGCGTGCGCGCGGGCCTGGACGATGGCGGCGTCGACCGCGTTCATGTCATGGCCGTCGACGCCGCGCAGGACGTTCCAGCCGTAGGCCTCGAAGCGCGCCGGGGTGTCGTCGGCGAACCAGTCCCGGACCTCGCCGTCGATGGAGATGCCGTTGTCGTCGTAGAACACGATCAGGCGCGACAGGCCCAGGGTGCCGGCCAGCGAGCAGGCCTCGTGGGAAATGCCTTCCATCAGGCAGCCGTCGCCGACGAAGGCGTAGGTGTCGTGGCCGATCAGTTCGTGCCCCGGGCGGTTGAATTCGCCCGCCAGCAGCGACTGGGCGAGCGCCATGCCGACGGCGTTGGCCAGGCCCTGGCCCAGCGGACCGGTGGTGGTCTCGACGCCCGGCGTGACGCCGACCTCGGGGTGCCCTGGGGTGCGCGAATGCAGCTGGCGGAACCGGCGCAACTCGTCCATCGGCAGGTCGTAGCCGGTCAGGTGCAGCAGGGCGTAGATGAGCATCGAGCCGTGGCCGTTGGACAGCACGAAGCGGTCGCGGTCGATCCAGGCCGGATCGGCCGGGTTGTGGCGCAGGTGGCGCGTCCAGAGCACATGGGCGATGTCGGCCATGCCCATGGGCGCCCCGGGGTGCCCGGAATTGGCTTGTTGGACGGCGTCCATGGCCAGGACGCGGATGGCATCGGCCATGGAAGGATCGGGGGCGGGCAAGGCGCTCATAGGGTCTTGGGGGGCAAGCGCCGCACGACCGAAGCCATGGCCTCACCGCATACAGAATCACAAAGCCATGGATTTTACCACCCCGCCCGATCCGGTTTATAGTCCACGGCACCCGCACAATGGTCATTGCCCCGCCCGCCATGTCGCCTCCCCGCTTCTTCTGCGAAACCCCGCTGGACGCCGGCGGGCGCATCGAGCTGCCGGCCGCCCTGGCGCATCACGCGCTGCGCGTGCTGCGGCTCGCGGACGGCGCCCCCGTCGTCCTGTTCGACGGCCGGGGCGGCCAGTACCCCGCCGCGCTGCGCGTCGAGGGCCGGCGCGCCCTGGCCGAGCTGGGCGCGCACGAGGCCGTCGAAAGCGAGCTGCGCGGCCGGCTGGTCCTGATCCAGGGCCTGGCCTCGGGCGACAAGATGGACTGGATCGTGGAAAAGGCGGTCGAGCTGGGCGTGGCCGAGCTGCGCCCCGTCGCCGCCGAACGCAGCGTCCTGCGCCTGTCCGGCCCCCGCCTGGACAAGCGCCTGGACCATTGGCGCGCCATCGCCCGGTCGGCCAGCGAGCAATGCGGCCGCAACCGGCTGATGACCGTCCACCCGCCCGCCCCGCTGGCGGCCTGCCTGGACGGGGTGGACGGCCCGGCGCTGTTCTGCCATCCCGACGGCCCGCTGGATTTCCGCGCGGCCCTGGCCGATGTGCGCGACAGCCTGGCGCTGATGGTCGGCCCCGAGGGCGGCTGGTCGCCGGAGGAACTGGACCTGGCGCGGCGCCGGGGGCTGGCGGGCGCCCGGTTCGGCGCCCGGGTGCTGCGCACCGAGACGGCCGGCCTGGCGCTGGCGGCGGCGGCCACGGCCTTGCTGGATTGGTAGAAAAAACGGCGCCCGAATGGGCGCCGCATCATGTCAGGGCCGGAAAGGAATCAGGCTTCCTCGCGGCCGGAATACGGCGTGGGATCGACGCCCGGCTCGGGGGCGGGATGCGCGCCGGCATGCTGGATGGCGTAGGCGAAGCGGCGTTCGTTGTTCTGGCCGAATTCCACCACGTCGTCGCACACGGCCTGGATGGCCTGGGCGTCGTCCGCCAGGGCGGGATCGCCGGAATGCAGGTGCCGGAACCAGAGGAACAGGCCTTCCTTCTGGTCCGTCAGGGTGTCGCACAGGCCGTCGTACAGGGCGTCCAGGTTGCCGCCGAAGTATTCCGGGTAGTCGATGGCCTTGACCACCGCCCGCAGCACGGCGGAGCGGTTGCGCGCCCGGTCGCAATCGACGACGAAGGCCGCCAGGCCGGCCTCGGACGCGGCCGCGAGGGCTTCCTGTTCGCTCACCGCCCGGGCGTCCACCACACCCTGCGTGAGCATTTTTTTTATCTGGGCCGGACTCATGCGGACCACTCCTTGAAAAAAGCGATGACTTTTTCAGCCTGGTTCAGACTGTCTGCCCTGCCCAGCGCGATCAGGCTGCGGGTGTAGCCGGATTCGAACAACAAGTAGGATGCCAGCGCGCCGCCGCCCGGCTCGATCTTGCGCGGCGAAACACCCAGCACGCGAAACAGGGTGCGCACGGCGCCCGGCAATTCATCCAGATGCTCCAGCGCCAGCTCGTCCAGGGACCGGCTGGGCGCGATCATCAGGGTATGGATGGGTCGCAGTGAATCGCTTTTTAAACGATTTGCGGGGATTCGTGCAAGCAGCTCATTGATCCGCTCCATGCGCTCCATGTCCATGGACACGCCGTCGAGGAAAATGTTCGACAGCGTGTGCCCCGCGACCTGGGCCAGGTTGGGATACGGCGGGTCCAGATCGCGGATGTCGGGGCTGGTTTCGTCCCGGTAGTTGGTGCCGATGACGAAGACGCGCTCGGCCCCCAGGTGGATGGCCGGACTGATCGGGGCCAGCTGGCGCATCGAGCCGTCCCCGCACCAGAGCGTGCGCCCGCCCATCAGGATGGCGCGGGCGGGAAAGACGAAGGGGATGGCGCTGGAGGCCATCAGGTGGTCCACGCCGATGGAGCACGCCACGGCCCGCCGCAAGGTGCGCGACCAGGGCAGGATGCACTGCCGGGCCTGGTAGAAGGTCAGGTGTTCGCCGGTGGTGTAGGCCGTCGCCGTGATGGCCAGGGCGCTCAGGTGGCCGCGCTCCAGGTTGGTGCCCAGGCGGGAAAAGCTGAGCGTGCGGCCCAGCAGGCCGGCCAGGGGCTCGTTGTCCAGCAGGGAATGCGGCGCATAGCGGGACAGCTGCGGCCGGATCCAGCCCAGGCTCAGCATGCCCAGCCATTGCAGGCCGGTGCGCATCAGCCGCGCGGCGTCCGAATAATAGATGTCCCGGGTATGCAGCGCCTGCCACAGGTCGCACAGGTGATCGACGGCGCGATGCGGCTGGTGGGCGCGGCAGGCCAGGGCGGCGGCGTTGATGGCCCCCGCCGAGGTGCCGCACACGATGTCGAAGGGATTGCGGAAGCCCGGCCGGCGGTCCGGGTCGAGCAGTTCCAGCACGCCCGAGAGCACGCCGGCCTGGTAGGCGGCGCGGGCGCCGCCCCCGGTCAGGACCAGGCCGACCCTGGGCGGCGCGCCGGCTTCGGGCCGCCCGTCCGGCGCTTGCTCAGGCGTGGCGCGGCTTGTTGGCATCGACCACGGTCAGCGCGGTCATGTTGACGATCCGGCGCACGGTGGAACTGGAAGTCAGGATGTGCACTGGCGCGTTGGCGCCCAGCAGGAACGGTCCGACCGCCACGTTGCCGCCCGCCGCCGTCTTGAGCAGGTTGTAGGCGATGTTGCCGGCGTCCACGCTGGGGCAGATCAGCAGGTTGGCCTCGCCTCGCAGCGTGGTGGACGGCAGGATGCGCTCGCGCAGCGCCGGGTCCAGGGCGCAGTCGCCGTGCATCTCGCCGTCGATTTCCAGGCCCGGATCGCGCTCGCGCACCAGGGCCAGGGCCTCGCGCATCTTTTCGCCGGAGGACGAGCTGCCGGTGCCGAAATTGGAGCGCGACAGCAGCGCGACCTTGGGCTCGATGTTGAGGCGGCGCATTTCGGCCGCCGCCATCAGGGTGATCTCGGCGATCTGGGCCGCGTCGGGGTTGTCGTTGACGTGCGTGTCCGCCAGCGCCACGGTGCGCTCTTCCAGGAGCAGGATGTTCATGGCCGCGTAGGTGCGGGCGCCGGGCTGCTGCCCCAGGACCTCGTCGACGAAGCGCAGGTGGTTGCCGTAGGACCCGACCGTGCCGCAGATCATGCCGTCGGCGTCGCCCAGGCGCACCATCATGGCGCCGATCAGGGTCAGGCGGCGGCGCATCTCGACGCGCGCCATTTCCTTGGTGATGCCCCGGCGGCACATCAGTTCCCAGTATGTGGTCCAGTACTGGTGGAAGCGTTCGTCGTGCTCGGGGTTGGTGACCTCGACGTCGACCCCCAGGCGGATGCGCAGGCCGTATTTCTCGATGCGGTCGGCCAGCACGGCGGGACGGCCGATGAGGATGGGCTTGGCCAGGCGCTCGTCCACCACGATCTGCACCGCGCGCAGCACGCGCTCGTCCTCGCCCTCGGCGAAGACGATGCGCGCCTTGCCGCCCTCGCGGATCATGGCGCGCGCCGCCGAGAACAGCGGCTTCATGAAGGCGCCGGAATGGTAGACGAACTGCTCCAATTGGCCCGCGTAGCCTTCCAGGTCGGCCAGCGGCCGGGTGGCCACGCCGTCGTCCATGGCGGCCTTCGCCACGGCGGGGGAGATCCGCACGATCAGGCGCGGGTCGAAGGGCTTGGGAATGAAGTAGCTGGGCCCGAAGGACACGTCGTACAGGCCGTAGGCGGCCGCCACGATGTCGTTCTGCTCTTCGCGGGCCAGCTTGCAGATCGCCATGACGGCGGCCTTTTCCATGCCGCGCGTGATGGTGGTCGCCCCCACGTCCAGCGCCCCGCGGAAGATGTACGGGAAGCACAGCACGTTGTTGACCTGGTTGGGGAAGTCGGAACGCCCCGTGGCGATCACGGCGTCGGGGCGCACCGCCAGCGCGTCGGCCGGCAGGATTTCCGGGTTGGGGTTGGCCAGCGCCAGCACCAGCGGACGTTCGGCCATCTTCTCGACCATGTGGGGCTTGAGCACCCCGCCGGCCGACAGTCCCAGGAACACGTCGGCGCCGCCGATGATGTCGTCCAGCGTGCGCGCGTCGGTCTTCTGCGCGAAGCGGGACTTCTTTTCGTCCATCAGGACCGTGCGGCCTTCGTAGACCACGCCCTCGATGTCGGACACCCAGATGTGCTCCAGCGGCAGGCCCATGTCCATCATCAGTTCCAGGCAGCCCAGGGCCGCCGCGCCGGCGCCGGAGACCACGACCTTGACCTTGGAGACGTCCTTGCCGACGACCTCCAGGCCGTTGATGAAGGCCGCGGTCACGCAGATGGCGGTGCCGTGCTGATCGTCGTGGAAGACGGGGATGTTCATGCGCTCGCGCAGCTTCTGCTCGACGTAGAAGCATTCCGGCGCCTTGATGTCTTCCAGGTTGATGCCGCCGAAGGTGGGCTCCAGGCCCGCGATGATGTCGACCAGCTTGTCCGGATCCTGCTCGTTGATCTCGATGTCGAAGACGTCCAGGCCGGAGAATTTCTTGAACAGCACGGCCTTGCCTTCCATCACGGGCTTGGAGGCCAGCGGGCCGATGTTGCCCAGGCCGAGGACGGCCGTGCCGTTGGTGATGACGCCGACCAGGTTGCCGCGCCCCGTGTAGCGGAAGGCGTTGTGGCTGTCGGCGACGATTTCCTCGCACGCGGCGGCGACCCCGGGCGAATAGGCCAGGGCGAGATCCCGCTGGTTGGAAAGCTGTTTGGTGGGGGTGACCGAGATTTTCCCGGGACGGCCGTGCTCGTGATATTCGAGCGCCGCGGCGCGCAAGGATTCGTCCATGGTGAGGCAGCCTTGATACGTAATGAAAATAAATGGGTGTGCTGCCGGCCATTCTAGCCGCTTGCGCCGGCCCGCGGTATGGCGCGAAGCGCATGCGGACCATATGGGGGCAGTCCGCGGCCGGCCGCGCGGGCGGCGGTCAGAACCGCTGGCCCCGCTCCGGAAAGACGCCGTCCGGATCGAACAGGGCGCGCACGGCGAAGTCCATGTCCCCCGTCGCCACCTCGGTCCCCTCGCGACGCCCGTAGCGCTGATCGTAGGGACGCTCGGTCGGATGCCCGGCGCGCTCGTCGAACACCAGCCATTCGACCCAGCCCAGCTCGCCGCCGTGGCCCAGCAGCAGATGGGCCAGGTTGACGGTGCGCCCCGCGGCCGGGCGCAAGGCGTCCAGCCGGTAGCGTCCGTTCCACAGGCCATCGGCCCGCAGGCCGTCGGCGGCCGGCGACGAGGCGAGCTCGAACAGCCGGGGAATCATGCCCTGGACGCGCAGATTGTCCAGCGGCTTGCGGTTGTCCACCCCGAAAGCGCCCAGATTGGCCTGCGTGCCGTCGGCCAGCAGCACCAGCGCATGCGCCAGGCCGCTGGCGGCCGTGTCGCCGCAGTCCCAGTCGCAGCCGCGCCGGTCGGCCAGCCAGGCCGCCACCGTCAGATGCGGCGGCTGGTCGCGGAACTGTGGCAATCCGGCCTGCTCCAGTTCGCCGATCAGGCAGCCGGGCTGCACGAACCAGCGCGGATCGTCCGGCCCCAGGCGTTCGCAGCGCGCCATCGCGACCCCCGGCTCGACCCACAGCACGGGGCCGTCGTCCAGCCGCGCCGCCGACGGCATGCCGTCCAGGGCCAGCGTGACGCCGTGCTCCACGCACAGGGACCGGGCATGATAGACGTCCTGCATGTGCCCGGGCACCAGCCGGGCGCTGCCCGCCTCGGTGGAAAAATCGTGCACCGCGCCCTGCGCGGCGCGGCGCAGGCGCGCCAGGAAGGTTTCCCAGGGGGATCGTTCCGTGCGGCGGCCGACCAGGAATGCGCGGCGCGAGGAGGACTGCATGGCGGGGCTCCGGGGACGAGGAACTAGGAGACTACAATCGGGCTTTCTTTCCGAACAGCATTGCAGGGTTGCACGATGGTCCGACTGGCCGACAGAACCGAACGCACGGCGCCATTCTACGCCGTGGAAGTCCTGAAACAGGCCCAGGCGCTCGCGGCCCAGGGGCGCGACATCATCAGCCTGGGGATCGGCGAGCCCGACTTCACCGCCCCCGCGCGCGTGCTGGAAACCCTGAGCCGGGCGGCCGACGCCGGCCTGAGCGGCTACACCGCGCCCGCCGGCATCCCGGCACTGCGCGAGGCCATCGCCCACTACTACGGCACGCACTTCGGCGCATCCGTGGACCCGGCCCGCGTCCTGGTCACCTCGGGCGCCTCGGGCGCCCTGCTGCTGGCGGCGATGGCCCTGGTCGATCCGGGCGACGAGGTCCTGATGCCCGACCCGTCCTACCCCGCCAACCGCAACTTCATCACGGCGGCCGGCGGGGTCACGCGCCTGGTGCCGACCTCGGCGGAACACCGCTACCAGCTGCGCCCCGAGGACATCGACGCCCACTGGGGCCCGGCCACGCGCGGCGTGCTGATCGCCTCGCCCAGCAACCCCACCGGCACCTCCATGCCGCGCGAGGCCCTGCGCGACCTGGTCGCCGCCGTGCGCGCGCGCGGCGGCTTCGTCATCCTGGACGAGATCTACCTGGGCCTGTACTACGACGAACCGCCGCAAAGCGGCCTGACGCTGGACGACGACCTGGTGGTCATCAACAGCTTCTCGAAATATTTCCACATGACGGGCTGGCGCCTGGGCTGGCTGATCGCGCCCGAATCCATGATGCCCGCCCTGGAGCGCCTGGCCGCCAGCCTGGCGATCTGCGCCCCGGCGCTGGCCCAGCACGCGGCGCTCAGCTGCTTCGAGCCCGAGGTCATGCAGGTCTACGAGCACCGGCGCCTGTCGTTCAAGGAACGGCGCGACTTCCTGCTGCCCGCCTTCGAACGCCTGGGGCTGCGCGTGCCCGCCGCCCCGGACGGGGCCTTCTACATCTTTTCCGACATCCACGGGCTGGGGATGGACAGCGCGGAATTCTGCCACCGCCTGCTGCACGAGGCCGGGGTCGCCGCGGTGCCGGGCCTGGACTTCGGCCAGGCCCACGCCCGGCGCACGGTGCGCTTCTCCTACGCCACCGGCCTGGACCGCCTGCGCGAGGCCGTCGACCGGATGGCGGCGTTCCTGGGACATCGCTGACCCCGCCGCCGGGGAACGTCCCGGATACTCAGTCCTTGGGCGGGATCCCCGAGGCCAGGGCGATGCGGCGGCGCTCGGCCAGCACCCGGGCGCCATAGCCGCCGTCGCTGGGCCCGGTCGCGCCGACGTAGCAGGCCAGGCCGCCCTCGAGGCCGCCCCGCCGGCGGATGCAGTCCGCCAGGATCTGCGCGCCGACCCGGATGTTGACCACCGGATCGAAGGCCGCCGCCGGCCCGCCGCTGGGCCGCAGCTTGGCCCGGTGCACGCTGGTCATGACCTGCATCAGGCCCTGGGCGCCCACGGCGCTCTCGACGAAGGGGTTGTAGCGCGACTCGATGGCGATCACGGCCAGCAGCAGCTGCGGGTCCAGCTTCCGCTCGCGGCCGACGTCGAAGGCCGTCCGGATCAGGGCGCCCGCCACGCTGCTGGCGATGCGGTACTTGCGCGCCAGATAGCTGCGCAGGGCATGCGCCTGGGCCTGGGTCACGCCCTGGATCGGCTGGTCGCGCAGGCTGGCGGCCAGGGCGCCGGCGAAGGTCAGGCGTCCCGCCCCGCCATCCTGGCCGGTTTGGCCGGCCTGGTCCGCCTGGCCCGCATCCGCCGCGTCGGCGGCGGCGCCGTCCGGGCTGGCGGTCGGCGCGGCGCCCTCGCCGGGCATCTGGGCCGCCTGCGGCAGCGACCAGTCCGACACCTCGGCCTCGTCGTCGGACGCATAGCCACCCCCGTCGGCCTGGAACATCGCCAGGACGACCTCGTGCAGCTGCTGGGACTGCTGGCGCATGGACGGCAGCACCAGGCTCAGGCCCAGCGTGGTGAGCACGGCCAGCCCCAGGTAGATGGCGCTGACGTGGACGAACTCGCCGACGGGCCGCAGCACGGCGCGCACGCCCTGCCGCAGCCGTTCAGGAACGGACCGCATGGGCACCTCCGGAAACCGTCCGGGCTAGGGGAATGGTAATCTTGGGCACGACGCCACTGTAACCGATCACCGATACCGCCGTGAAATACCGCGACCTCCGGGACTTCATCACCCAGCTGGAACGCCAGGGCCAGCTCAAGCGCATCGCGCACCCCGTTTCCACCGCCCTGGAAATGACCGAAATCAGCGACCGGGTCCTGCGGGCCGCCGGTCCCGCCCTGCTGTTCGAACGTCCGATGCACGCCGGCCGGGCCTGCGGCACGCCAGTGCTGACCAATCTGTTCGGCACCCCGAAGCGCGTCGCCTGGGGCATGGGGGCCGAGGACGTCTCCGCCCTGCGCGAGACCGGCGAACTGCTGGCCTCGCTGCGCGAGCCCGCGCCGCCCCAGGGCATGCGCGACGCCCTGTCGAAGGTCTCGATGCTGAAATCGGCCCTGTGGGACATGAACCCCCGGCAGATGCGCGCCCCGCCCTGCCAGGAAGTCGTCGTCGAGGCCGGCGACGTGGACCTGGGCGCCCTGCCCCTGCAAAGCTGCTGGCCGGGCGACGTGGCCCCGCTGCTGACCTGGGGCCTGGTGATCACGCGCGGCCCGCGCGCGCGCCGCCAGAACCTGGGCATCTACCGCCAGCAGCTGATCGGCCGCGACAAGCTCATCATGCGCTGGCTGTCGCATCGCGGCGGCGCACTGGATTTCCGCGACCATGCCCTGGCCCATCCGGGCGAGCCCTTTCCCATCGCGGTGGCGCTGGGCGCCGACCCCGCCACCACCCTGGCGGCCGTCACCCCGATTCCCGACAGCCTGTCCGAATACCAGTTCGCCGGCCTGCTGCGCGGCTCGCGCACGGAACTCGCGCCCGCGCTGGGCAGCGGCCTGTCGGTGCCGGCCCACGCGGAAATCATCCTCGAAGGCCACATCCTGCCGGCCTCCGATCCGCGCGCACGGCGACCCGACGTCCCCGAGGGCGTCGCCCCGCCGCCGGACACCGGCTACGAGATGGCCCTGGAAGGCCCCTACGGCGACCACACCGGCTACTACAACGAGCAGGACTGGTTCCCGGTCTTCACGGTGGAACGCATCACCCACCGGCGCGACCCCATCTACCACAGCACCTACACCGGCAAGCCGCCCGACGAGCCCGCCGTCCTGGGGGTGGCCCTGAACGAGGTCTTCGTCCCCCTGCTCAAGCGCCAGTTCCCGGAAATCGTCGATTTCCACCTGCCGCCCGAAGGCTGCAGCTACCGCCTGGCCGTGGTGTCGATCCGCAAGCAGTACCCGGGCCACGCCAAGCGCATCCTGTTCGGCCTGTGGAGCGTGCTGCGCCAGTTCATGTACACCAAGTTCATCGTGGTGGTGGACGAGGACATCGATCCCCGGCAATGGCCCGAGGTCATCTGGGCGATGACCACGCGCATGGACCCGGTGCGCGACACGCTGCTGGTGGACAACACGCCGATCGACTACCTGGACTTCGCCTCGCCCGTCTCCGGGCTGGGCGGCAAGATGGGGCTGGACGCGACCAACAAGTGGCCGGGCGAAACCCAGCGCGAATGGGGCCGGCCGATCCAGATGACGCCCGAGGTCAAACAGCGGGTGGATGCGATGTGGGGAGATCTGGGGCTATAGCTCAGGCGTCAGTGTCGCGGTTCCGTCGCTTGCCGAGCCATACCAGACCGGCGATCAGGGCCGTCTTCAGGGCGATGCCGCGCCGCTGGCGGTTGGAGACCACCGAGGTCAGCAAGGACAGCAGCACGGGATAGCGGCGCAGGATCTGGATCCCGCCGCCCAGCCAGCCCAGCCCGACCGACCCCAGCCGGTCGCGCGCCTGGGCCACCAGGGTTTCGGGCCGCAATTCGCCCGCCAGTTGGCACGCGCTGCGCCGCACGGCCATGCGTTCGTAGCCCGCGCGCATACGCAGCAGTTCGATGCGCAGGCGGCGGTCCGCCGCGGATTCTCGCTTGGGGCGGCCTGGACGATCTCCGGGACGCGTGCTCATAAATCCCCCTTGCGGCCTGCGTCCACGTCGCGGCCTGCATGCCGCTCCGATTCGTCTGGCACAGGGCCGTCCGCAAGGACGGCCCTGAGTCCCGCCTCATCCTCGCGCAGCACTTCGGCCGTCACGGAGAACGGATCCGGATCGCGTTTCAGGCGATGGATCAGCCAGGCGGCCAGCCCCGCGCCGAGCGCCGCGTACAGCAGCGCCAGCAGGCCCAGGGCCAGGTAGCGGTATTCGGTCGGCCAGAAGAGCAGGGCCAGCGCCAGCGTGGCCACCAGCAGCGCCAGCAGCAGGAAGACCGCCGCCGCCAGCAGCGCCGCCAGGCGGCACAGCAGGCGGTCGCCGGCGTCCCGGGCCTCCAGGCCGAAGAGCTCCAGGCGCGTGCCCGCCAGGGCCGCCAGCTGGGCGGCCAGGTCGGAGAACGCGCGGCCGAGCGGTCCCATCCGGATCAGCGGCGGGACAGCAGCGCGCCCAGCAGCAGACCGGCCACCCCGGCGATCCCGACGGCCTTCCAGGGATTGGACTGAACGTATTCGTCGGTGTCATGCACGACCTTGCGCCCCTGCTCCACCAGGCTGGCCTGGGTTTCGGACAGGACCTCGCGGCCCTGGTCCAGGGCCTTCAGCGCCCGGGCGCGCAGATCGGCGGCCTTTTCCCCCGTCGCATCGGCCGCCTCGCGCAGGAGCTTTTCGGCCTGATCCAGGCTGGACTTCAGGTCTTCGATCAACGCGTCCCCTGCGGATTGCGTGGCGATTTGCTTACGAGTGGCCATGGACAGCTCCTGTGAAAGGGAATGATGAACCTTCATCCTACCCGATCGGGGAAAACCCGATGTATCAAAACATGAGAAAGCTGATGGAAATCAAGGACGACCCGTCGGCGGACGCCGATCCGTCCGCAACCGTCAGTCGGCCTTCTGCCGCGTGCCGAAAATGCGGTCCCCGGCGTCGCCCAGGCCCGGGATGATGTAGCCGTTCCCGTTCAGGTGATCGTCGATGGACGCGGTATAGATGTGCACGTCCGGATGGGCGCGCTCGACGGCGGCGATGCCCTCGGGCGCGGCCACCAGCACCAGGGCGCGCACGGTGCGGGCGCCGGCCTGCTTGAGCATGTCGATGGTGGCCACCATGGAACCGCCCGTGGCGAGCATGGGATCGACGATCAGCGCCAGGCGCTGGTCCAGCTGGCCGACGAGCTTTTCCAGGTAGGGCTGGGCCTGCAAGGTTTCCTCGTTGCGCGCGATGCCCACCGCGCTGACCTTGGCGCCCGGGATCAGCGTGAGCACGCCGTCCAGCATGCCGATCCCGGCGCGCAGGATGGGCACCACGGTGACCTTCTTCCCGGCCAGCTTCTCGACGTCGATCTCGCCCGCCCAGCCGGCGATGCGCACGGGCTCCAGCGGCAGGTCCTTGGTGGCCTCGTAGGTCAGCAGGGCGCCGATTTCCTGGGCCATCTCGCGGAAATTCTTGGTGCTGAGGTCCGCCCGCCGCATCAGGCCCAGCTTGTGGCGGATCAGGGGGTGGCGGATTTCATGGATGGGCATGGCGGCTCGGTCGTCAAGGACAGGTTGGCATGCAGTGTAACTCGCCGCGCTTCGGGCACGCGCCTAGAAAACCTCGAACAGCGCGGCCGCCCCCATGCCCCCGGCGACGCACATCGTCACGACGGCATGGCGCGCCTTGCGGCGCCGGCCTTCCAGCAGCACGTGGCCGGCCAGCCGGGCCCCGGTCATGCCGAACGGATGGCCGAGGGCGATCGCGCCGCCGTCGACGTTCAGCCGTTCCGGGGGAATGCCCAGGCGCCGCTGGCAGTACAGGGCCTGGGACGCGAAGGCCTCGTTGAGTTCCCACAGATCGATGTCCTCGGTCTTCAGCCCGTGCCGCTCCAGCAGGCGCGGCACGGCGAAGACGGGGCCGATGCCCATTTCGTCCGCCTCGCACCCCGCGACGGCGTAGCCCCGGAAGGCTCCCAGGGGCGACAGGCCCAGGCGCTCGGCCTCCCGGGCCTCCACCAGCACGCAGGCCGAGGCCCCGTCCGAAAGCTGGGACGCGTTGCCGGCGGTGACGAACCGGTCCGGACCCCGCACCGGCGCCAGGGCCGCCAGGGCCTCGTAGGTGGTGCCCGGCCGGTTGCAGGTATCGGCCGAGACGGTGACCTCCCGATGGCTCACCGCTCCGGTCGCCTTGTCGGTCACGGCCATGGTCGTCGCGCAGGGGACGATTTCCTCGTCGTACCGGCCCGCCCGCTGGGCCGCATGGGCGCGGCGCTGGCTTTCGACGGAGAACCGGTCCTGGTCCTCGCGGCCGATGCCGTAGCGCGACGCCACGATGTCCGCGGTTTCCAGCATGCTCATGTACAGCGCCGGATAGCGCGCCTCGATCCAGGGGTCCAGCGTCGGATCCGGCTCGCCCGGGGCGGGCCGACGCAGCAGCGAAATGCTCTCGGCGCCGCCCGCGACCACGGCCTGGGCACCGCCCACGATGGCCCCGGCCGCGGCGGCGATCGCCTGCAGGCCCGAGGCGCAGAACCGGCTCACGGTCTGGCCCGCCGCCGAGACGGGCAGGCCGGCCCGGATCGCGGCCTGGCGGCCGAGATTGCGGCCCGTGGCGCCCTCGGGATAGCCGGTGCCCAGGATCACGTCCTCGATCCGCCCCGGATCGATCCCGGCGCGTGCCACGGCCGCCCGCACGGCGAAGGCCGCCAGCATCGGCCCCGGCGTCAGATTGAATTCGCCCCGATGCGACTTGGTGAGCGGCGTACGCGCGGTGGAAACGATGACGGCTTCACGCATGGAGGGTTCCTTCAAATCCGGTTCAAGCTGGCAAAATCGCGGTTCTGCCCGACCAGTTGCATCAGCAGCGGCGAAGGCCGCCAGAACAGGGGATCGTCCTGGGCATACGACCGGATGTCGGCCAGGATCGTCGCCAGCCCCACGGCGTCGGCATAGTGCATCGGCCCGCCCAGGCGGCGCGGAAAGCCGTAGCCGTGCAGCAGCACGGCATCGACGTCCAGCGGCCGCAGCGCGATGCCCTCGTGCACCACGTTGGCGCCCTCGTTCACCATGGCCGCCATGTAACGGCGCACGATTTCCTGTTCACTGAAAACACGCGGCGTCACGCCCGCGCGGGCGCGCTCGGACTCGACGATGGCCAGCACCTCGGGATCCTCGGTCCCGACGCGCGCGCCCGGCGCGTAGCGATACCAGCCGCGCCCCGTCTTCTGCCCGAACCAGCCGCGTTCGCACAGGCGATCCGCGATCTGGACGTAGCGCGCGCGGGGATCCCGCGTGGCCGCCTGGCGCTTGCGCATGGCCCAGTTGATGTCGCCGCCCGCCAGGTCGTAGACCTGGAACGGCCCCATGGGAAAGCCCAGGCCGCGGACGGCGGCGTCGATGGCATAGGGCGAGGCGCCGTCCTCCATCATGACGTTGGCCGCCTGGCGATAAGCGGCCAGCATCCGGTTGCCGATGAAGCCGTCGCAGACCCCGGCGCGCACCGGAATCTTGCCCAGCCGCCTGGCCAGGGCAAAGGCGCTTGCCACCACGTCGGCGGCGACCTGCGCGGGCACGACGATCTCCAGCAGCTTCATGACGTGAGCGGGTGAAAAGAAATGCAGGCCGATGACGTCCGCGGGCCGGGAGGTGCCGGCCGCGATGGCGCCCACGTCCAGATAGGACGTGTTGGTCGCCAGAATGGCGCCCGGCCGGCAGACACGGTCCAGTTCCGCGAAGACGGCCCGCTTGACCGCCATGTCCTCGAACGCGGCCTCGATCACCAGGTCGGCGTCCCGCAGCGCGGCATAGTCCACCGAGCCGCCGAAGCGCGCCAGCGCGGCGTCGCGCTCCCCGGCCGACAGGCGCTGCCTGGCGACCAGGCCGCCCAGGATCGCCTCGACGTTGGCCCGGCCCCGGGCGACCCCGGCGGCGTCGCGCTCCACCATGCCGACCCGCAAGCCGGCCCGCAGGGCCGCCACGGCGATGCCCGCGCCCATGGTGCCGCCCCCGACCACCCCGATCGCCTCGATGGCGCGGGGCGCCGCCGCGGCGGCCTCGGGGACATTGGCCGCCTCGCGTTCGGCGAACAGCGCATGGGCCGATCCCGCGCGCGCCGCATCGTCCATCTCTTCCGGGAGCATCGGATCGGACATGATCGGCCTCAGTCGGGAATCACGGCCGTGACTTCGATCTCGACCTTGGCGCGGTCCTCGATCAGCGCGGCGACTTCGACGGCGGTCATCGCGGCGTTGAAGCTGCCGATGAGCTCGCGGAACGCCTTGCCGATCTCCGGATAGGCCGCGACGTACTCGTCCTTGTCGGTCACGTACCAGGTCATGCGCACGATGTGCTCGGGCCGCGCGCCGCCCTCTTGCAGGACTTCGACGATGTTCCGCAGCGCCTGCCGCACCTGGCCCGCCAGGTCGTCCGTATGGAACACGCCCTGGGCATCCCAGCCGATCATGCCCGCCACGAACACCATGCGGCCGCGCGCGGCCACGCCGTTCGCATAGCCCTTGGGACGCGGCCAGCCGGGAGGAAGTAGGACTTGCATGGGAATTCTCCTTATCGAAAAACAAAAACGAAGGCCGGACCGGACCCGGCCCTAGGCGGCCGCCAGGGCGGCGCGCACGTCCTCGGGCAGGGCGATGGCGCGATGGGTATCTAGGTCGGTGAACACCAGGACCTGGCGCGAAGCGACCCGCAGGACCCCGTCCCCGCCGGCCTCCAGCGCCAGCGTCAGCGACTTGCCGCCGACCCGCTCGACGGCCAGGTCGAAGGTCAGCGTCTCGCCCATCCGGCCGATGGCGCGGAAATCGCACTCCAGGCGGACGATGGGCAGGCCGATGCGGCGCGGCCCCAGCAGATGCGCGTAGGAAATGCCCAGGCCTTCGGTGAACCAGTCCTCGACCAGCTGGTTGAACAGCACCAGGTACTGCGGGAAGAACACGATGCCGGCCGGGTCGCAGTGCGAGAAGCGGATCGGGTAGTCGCGCGCGAAGCGTGCGGCGCGGGAGGGTGCGGTGGGCGCGGCGGTCATGCGCGGGCATCCTCCGCCGGGCGCAGCAGTTCGCGCGCGATGATGAGCTGCTGCACCTCGGTCGCGCCTTCGTAGATGCGCAAGGCGCGGATGTCCCGATACAGCCGTTCCACCGGCTGCCCGCTGACCACGCCCAGTCCGCCGAACAGCTGCACCGCGTCGTCGATCACCCGCTGGGCGTTCTCGGTCGCCGTCATCTTCGCCATCGCCGCCTCGCGCGTCACCCGGTTCCCCCGGTCGCGCTGCCAGGCCGCCCGGTAGGTCAGCAGTGCGGCGCTGTCGATCGCCGTGGCCATCCGCGCCAGCTTCGACTGCGTCAACTGGAAATCCGCCAGCACGCCGCCGAACATCCGCCGCGTGGTGGCGCGCGCGAGCGCCTCGTCCAGCGCGCGCCGGGCGAAACCCAGCGCCGCCGCCGCCACGGACGTGCGGAACACGTCCAGCGTGCGCATCGCCACCTTGAACCCCTCGCCCGCCGCGCCCAGGCGCCGGGAAGCGGGCACACGGCACGCGTCGAACCGCAGCCGCGCCAGGGGATGCGGCGCGATCACTTCGATCCGCTCCGCGATTTCCAGGCCCGGCGTATCCGCATCGACGATGAAGGCGGTGATGCCGCGCGCGCCCGGCGCCTCGCCCGTGCGGGCGAAGACGACGTAGAAATCCGCGATGCCGCCGTTGGAAATCCAGGTCTTCTCGCCATCGAGGATGTAGTCGTCGCCCTCGGCGCGCGCCGCGCAGGCCATCGCGGCCACGTCCGAGCCCGCCTCCGGCTCGGACAGGGCGAAGGCGGCGATCGCCTCGCCCGCGGCCACGGGCGCGAGATAGCGATCCCGCTGCGCGGGCGTACCGTGCAGCGAGATCGCGCCCGATCCCAGGCCCTGCATCGCGAAGGCGAAGTCGGCCAGGCCCGAATGGCGGGCCAGGGTTTCCCGTATCAGGCAGACGGCCCGGGTATCGATGACTTCGCCCATGCCGCCGTGGGCCGTGCCCGCGACGGCATGGCGCAGCCAGCCGTCGCGACCCAGCGCGCGCACCAGCGCGCGGCACTCGGCATCCACGTCCGGACCGTGCGCGGCCCCGGCGTGGGCGCCCGCCCAGGCGTCGAGCGCCACGGCCAGTTCGCGGTGGCGCGGCTCGAAGAACGGCCATTCCAGATAGGACAGGTCGGCCATGTCAATTGCCCTCGAAGACCGGTTTTTGCTTCGCCACGAAGGCTTCGTAGGCGCGCGTGAAATCCTGGGTGAGCATGCACAGCGCCTGGGCCTGGGCCTCGGCCTCGATCGCCTGCTCGATGGTCATGGCCCATTCCTGGTGCAGCATGGTCTTGGTGATTCCGTTGGCGAAGCTCGGCCCCCGGGTCAGCTGCGCCGCCAGCGCCTGGGCTTCGGCCAGCAGCGCGCCGGGTTCGCACAGGCGGTTGAAGAAGCCCCAGCGCTCGCCTTCCGCGCCGCCCAGGCTGCGGCCGGTGTAGAGCAGTTCGCTGGCGCGGCCCTGGCCGACGATGCGCGGCAGGATGGCGCAGGCGCCCATGTCGCAGCCGGCCAGGCCGACCCGATTGAACAGGAAGGCCGTCTTGCTGCGCTCCGTGCCCAGACGCAGATCGGAGGCCATGGCGATGATGGCGCCCGCCCCCGCGCAGACGCCGTCCACCGCCGCCACGATGGGCTGCGGGCAGGCGCGCATCGTCTTGACCAGTTCGCCCGTCATGCGGGTGAACATCAGCAGTTCCGGCGCCTTGAGCCGCACCAGCGGGCCGATGATGTCGTGGACGTCGCCACCGGAGCTGAAATTGTCCCCCGCGCCGGAGACCACCACCGCCTTCACGTCGTCGGCCCATTTCAGGCCGTGGAACAGGTCCCGCAGTTCGGCGTAGCTGTCGAAGGTCAGCGGGTTCTTGCGCTCGGGGCGGTTCAGCGTGATCGTCGCCACATCCCCTTCCACCGTCCACAGGAAATGGGTCGCGCGGTAGCCGGCCAGGGGGCGGCGGTTGCCGGCCAGCAGCCGGGGATCGGTACGTTCGTCACTCATCGGGATCTCCTTGATTCGCGTGCGCGGGGCCTACATGACCTCGCCGCCGCAGACGGGCAGCGACAGGCCGGTGACCGCGCCCGCCCCCTCGCCGCACAGCCAGGACACGGCGTCGGCCACTTCCCCGGGCGTCACCAGACGGCCCTGGGGATTGGTCTTCACGAATTCGGCGCGCACATCCCGCGGATCGCGGCCGGTCTTCGCCGCCACGCGCGCGACGCTCTCGCGCACGATATCGGTGTCGGTATAGCCGGGGCAGACCGCGTTCACGGTGACGCCCCGGGCGGCCAGTTCGAGGGCGAGCGCGCGCGTCAGGCCGATCACGCCGTGCTTGGCGGCGCAGTACGCCGACACGTAGGCGTAACCCGCCAGCCCGGCCGTGCTCGCCACGTTGACGACGCGGCCCCAGCCGTCCTCCAGCATGCCGGGCAGGACGGCCTGCGTGCAGACCATCGTCCCCGTCAGGTTCACCGCCAGCATGCGCTGCCACAGATCGGCACCAGTCTTCAGGAAGGGCGCGCTTTCCGCCTGGCCGGCGTTGTTGACCAGGACGCGCACCGGCCCGAAACGCGCCTGGGCGTCGGCCAGCGCGCGGGCGACCTGCTCCGCGTCCGCCACGTCGGCGGTCACGGCGTGCAGGCGGCCGGGGTCCCGGGCCGCCAGGGCTTCGACCGGTTCGCGGCTCCGCCCCAGAACCGTCACCCGCAGGCCGTCGGCCGCCAGGCGCTGGGCGATGGCCGCGCCGATGCCCCGGCCGCCACCGGTCACCAGCGCATGGCGGCCGGCCATTTTTCCGGTATCCATGCTCAGTGCCCCTGCGCGGCCGCGGCCTGGAGGGCCTTTTCCCGCGCGAAGTTGCTTTCCATCTGCTGCTTGGCCGAACGGTACTGCCTGGGCCACTCGGTGCCGATGTAGCCGATCCGGGCGGCCTCGGTCAGGGTCCAAGCCGGATTGGCCAGGTGCGGCCGCGCCACCGCGCACAGGTCCGCGCGGCCCGCCGCCAGGATGCTGTTGACGTGGTCGGCCTCGCTGATCGCGCCCACCGCGATCGTGGGGATGCCCGCCTCCTGGCGGATCCGGTCGGCGAAGGGCGTCTGGAACATGCGCCCGTAGATCGGTTTTTCCCGCTTGCTCACCTGCCCCGAGGACACGTCGATCATGTCCGCGCCGGCGGCCTTGAACGCGCGGGCGACTTCCACGGCATCCGCGGGCGTGATGCCGCCCTCGACCCAGTCGTGCGCGGAAATGCGCACCGACATCGGCTTGTCCTGGGGCCAGACCGCGCGCACCGCCTCGAACACCTCCAGCGGATAGCGCAGCCGGTTGGCGAGCGGACCGCCGTACTCGTCCGTGCGCTGGTTGGTCAGCGGCGAGATGAAGGACGACAGCAGGTAGCCGTGGGCGCAGTGCAGCTCCAGCCAGTCGGCGCCCGCCTCGTCGGCGGCGCGCGCCGAGGCCACGAACTGCGCCTTGACCTCGTCCATGTCCGCCCGCGTCATGGCCCGCGAAACCTGGCTCACGCCTTCCAGGTACTGCTGCGGCGAAGCGGAGATCAGGGGCCAGTTGCCTTCCGGCAGCGGCTGGTCGATGCCGTCCCAGGCCCGGCGCGTGGAGGCCTTGGCGCCCGCATGGCCGATCTGGATGGCGAACTTGGCGTCGGTGTTGTCATGGATCCAGTCGGCGATCCGCTTGAACGCCGCCGTGTGCTCGGGCCGGTACAGGCCCGGGCAGCCCGGGGTGATGCGGCCTTCGGGACTGACGCAGGTCATCTCGGCGAACACCAGGCCGGCGCCGCCCTGGGCGCGCGCGCCCAGGTGCACCAGGTGATAGTCGCCCACCGTGCCGTCCACCGCCGAATACTGGGCCATGGGCGAAACCACGACGCGGTTCTTGAGCGTCAGGCCCCGCACCGTCCAGGGGGTGAACATGGGCGGCGTGGCGCGGCCGGCCGGCGCGGGCGCGCGGGCGTGTTCGGCGAACCAGCGTTCGTAGCCTTCCAGCCATTCCCTGTCCCGCAGGCGCAGGTTTTCATGGCTGATGCGCTGGCTGCGCGTCAGCATGGAATACATGAGCTGCTCGGGTTCGAACTGGTCGCAATAGCGTTCGCCGCAGACTTCGAACCATTCCATCGCGTTCCAGGCCGCGTTCTGCAGGCGCAGGGTCTCGATGCGGCGCGCCTCCTGGTAGGCGGCCAGCACCTCGGGAATGTGCGCCGCGTCGTCGCCCAGCAGCTGGAACTGGCGCGTGAGCTCGATGGCGTCCTCGATCGCCAGCTTGGTGCCCGAGCCGATCGCGAAGTGCGCCGTGTGCACCGCGTCGCCCATCAGCACGACATGGCTGCCGTGCGCGTTCTTCAGCCACCACTGCCCGCACACCACGCGCTGGAAGTTCAGCCACGCCGCCCCGCGCAGGTGGCGCGCATTGGTCATCAGCTTCGCGCCTTCCAGGTTGCCCTCGTCGAACAGCTTTTCGCAGAAGGCGATCGACTGCTGCTGGTCGGCCTTGTCCAGGCCGTGCGCCAGCCAGACGTGCTCGGGGCACTCGACGATGAAGGTGGTGGTCTTTTCGTCGAACTTGTAGATGTGCGCCTGGAACCAGCCGTGCTCGGTCTTGCGGAAGTCGAAGGTGAAGGCGTCGTAGAGCTTGTTCGTGCCCAGCCAGATGTAGCGGTTCGGGCGCGTGACGATGTCCGGCTGGAAGGTCTCGGCGTACTTGCCCCGGATCCTGGAGAAGATGCCGTCGCTGGCGATGACCAGGTCCGCGTCCGGATAGGCTTCGTCGGAGTCCACCTCGGTCTCGAAGACCAGTTCGACGCCCAGCCGCTCGCAGCGCGCCTGCAGGATGTTCAGCAGCTTCTTGCGGCCGATCCCCACGAAACCGTGCCCGCCCGACCGGATGGTGCGCCCCTTGAAGCGCAGCTCGATGTCGTCCCAGTGATTGAAGGCCTCCTGGATCTCGTCGGCCGTCTCGCGGTCCCACTGCCGCATGTTGTCCATGGTGGCGTCGGAGAACACCACGCCCCAGCCGAACGTGTCGTAGGGCCGGTTGCGCTCGACGACGACGATCTCGTGCCGCGCGTTCAGCTTCTTCATGAGCAGGGCCAGATACAGACCCGCCGGCCCGCCACCGATGCAAACGATCTTCATCTCATGTCTCCTGTACCTTGGGTATTTAATTCATTTATATTTAATTTACTTATAAAGTAAATGCCTGTCAATCCGAAGGACGGCATCCCCGCGCGGACGCGTCGCCCTCACTCCTTGGCCGGCGGCGCGTCGGCCCCCACCGGGTGATAGTCGCGGTTGAAATACACCAGGCCGCCCCGCCCCGTGCCGCGCCGGACGTCCTGGACCTCGCAGAGGAAGATGCTGTGCGATCCGACCGTGCTGGTGTTCGTGATGCGGCAATCGAAGCTGACGATGGCGCAGTCGAGCAGTGGACTGCCCGTGGCGAGCCGTCCCCACTGGACGCGATCGAAGCGTTCGCTCATCGAGAACTCGCGATTCGCGAAAAGGGCCGGCGCTTCCTTGTTGGACGCGCCGAGGACGTTGACGCACAGCACGTTGTTGCCCTGGAAGAACTGGTGCGCGAAGGACGAGCGGTTCATGCAGACCAGCAGCGTGGGCGGCCGATCCGTGACGCTGCACACGGCGGTCGCGGTGAACCCGGCCAGGCCGCTGGGGCCGTCGGTGGTGATGATGCTGACCGCGCCCGCCAGCATGGCCATCGCGTTGCGAAAGGTCTCTGCGTCTGCCACGACGTTCTCCTGATGAGCGGTATGGGACGGCCGGGGCCCTGCCGCGCTAGCGCATGAAAAGGCCGCCGTTGACATCCCAGGTGGCGCCGTTGACGAAGCCGGCGTCCCGGGAAGCCAGCCGGACGACCAGGTCGGCCACGAACCGCGCATCGCCCAGGCGCCGCACGGGGATCCCCTGGACGATCTGTTCCAGTTTTTCCGGCGGGACGAGTGCGCGCACCGAGGGCAGATCCATCGGACCGGGCGACACCGCGTTGGCCGTGACGCCGAGAGGCCCCAGTTCCCGCGCGAAGATCTTGGTGAGCGTGATGATCGCGCCTTTCGAGCAGGCGTAGTGCGCTCCGGTGGCCGTGCCGCCGTTCTGGCCGGCCAGCGAGCCCATGTTGATCAGACGCCCGTACCCAGCCCGGGCCATGTGCGCGCCCATGACCTGGCAGCCGAACAGCGTGCCGCGCAGGTTGGTGCCCAGCACCGCGTCGAACTCCTCGGGGCTGATGTCCATCACGGGCGTGGCCTTGGTCATGGCGGCGTTGTTGACCAGGACCTGCAGCTGGCCCCAGCGCTCCAGGGTGGCGGCCAGCGCCGCTTCGAAGTCCGGCTTGCGCGTGACGTCGAGCCGCAGGGGCAGCACGTCTTCGCCCCCGGCGTCGATGCGCGCCGCGGCCTGCCGCGCCAGGTCCAGCCGATGGTCCGTGACGGCCACCTTGAACCCGGCCGCATGCAGGCGTTCCGCGATGGCGAACCCCAGCCCCTGGGCGGCGCCGGTCACGAGGGCGATCTGATCCATGATGTCTCTCCTGGAAGCTTGCCGGGCGCGGCGTCAGTCGATGACCAGTTCGCGGCCGATGCGGGCCTCGACCCGCATGTATTTCCACAGATGGTGCGCGCCGTCGCCCACGGGCGTGACCCGGAACAGGTTGCAGGCGGCGGCCACGGTGTCGTAGTCCGGGACATCCGCCAGCACGTAGGTGGTCCAGGGGAACTGGATCGAAGGCCCCACCATGGTCCGGTCGTCGTCCAGGTTGCCCAGCACCCGCACGCCGGGCAGGTCCCGGATGCCGCGCATCATGACCATGAAGGCCACCCAGACGTCCTTCATGTCCTGGGCGGTGCCGTCCATGAAATTCTGGTTGACGCCGATGCAGAACAGTACGCGCAGGGATTTCTTGTCTTCCATGAGATTCTCCTGAAATGGGATCGATCGGGGCGGGCCGCGCTCAGAGATAGCCCGGCAGGGGCGACAGGCCGAAGCGCATGGCGCCGGCGTTCTGGTACGTGATGTCGCCCATGAAGGCGTGCTGGGTCACCATCTGGGCGTCGCGCACCTGCTGGGCCAGCGGGCTGGACTCGTACACGCCGGTCATGCCGCTGAGCATCTGGGCGCGGCGCGCCACGTCGGCCCCGACCCGCGCGGCGTGCGTCGCCGACAGGCGCAGCATGCTGACCAGGTGGTCCTCGGGCTTGCCGCCGGCCACGAGCACCCGCCAGACGTCGTCGATCGCCTCGTAGAACCAGCTGCGCGCGGCGCGCAGTTCGGCCTCGATCCGCGCGACTTCGAGCTGCACGTAGACGCGATCGCCCAGGTTCGGGGCGCCCGTCACGGACTTGCGGTTTCCGGCCATTCGGAGGACCTCGTCGATCGCCCCGCGCCCGATGCCCAGCCCGACCACGGCCAGCACCTGCGCCGCGAACGCCAGCGCCGGGTAACGGAACAAGGGCGTGTCCAGGGACGAGGCGCCACCGCGCACGAAGGTCCACTCGTCGGGCACCACGACGCCGTCGGCCACGAGGTCGTTGCTGCCGGTCGCCTTCAGGCCCATGACGTCCCAGTTCGGTTCGATGCGGATCTGGTCCCGGCGCATGACGGCCATCCGCGGCAAGGGCGCCTGGTCCTTGACGGCCGGAATGATGCCGACCCCGACCACGTCCGCGCCCATGCTGCCGCTGGAAAACTGCCAGCGGCCAACCACTTTGTGCCCTCCTTCGACGGCCTGCGCCGGCTGCGGAGGAAAGATTCCGCCGGCGAAGACCTGGTCCACGCCGCCGCTCGCATACAGCGTTTCCAGGGTGGCGACCGGCAGGGCCGACAGGTAGATCGGGCCGATGCCGAAGCTGGCGACCCAGCCCGCGGACCCGTCGGCCTGGGAGATCAGTTCGATCAGGCGGCAGAACTCGGCGGGCGAGCACTCGTCCCCCCCGAAGCGCGCGGCGACCAGGGCGCGGTAGACGCCCAGGGCCTTGAACCGGTCGATGATTTCCTGAGGGATGTATCCCAGGGCCTCGAATTCCCGTCGGCGCGCGTGCAGGTCCCGCAAGAGTTCGTCCAGTTCGGCACGCGAACGGACGCCCGGGGGCAAGGAAGTGGTGTCAGTCATCTGTCGTCTCCATGGATCGGGGCTGTCGTACTGCTGCCTGAATGCGCTGGGGCATGGAATCGCCTCGCGCAATTTATTTCCGATTTCAATTGATTTTTGAATTAAATGCCTGAAAAAAACGTCGGAACGTTCCGCGGCCGATCAGCGCGCGACGAGCGCTCTGTCTTTGCAAATAAATAAATCCAAAATCATATATTTAGTTGTAATACTATTGAGCACCAAAGGAACGGACAATAGGGAATATCCCGGATCAGGCGGGTGTCTTGTCCGCGCGCCGCCTCGGCGCGCGGGCCACGGCATCGGCCTCGACTTCGGCCTGGCGGTCCGCCAGATGGACCCTCAGGTGGCCCAGGTGTTCGTACAGGGCATCCCGGCTCTCCGTGGGCAGGCCCTTGAACATCTCGACCAGCCAGCGCTCGTGCTCGGTGGCCATGTCCGCGAACTCGGCGCGGCCCTTGTCGGTCAGCGTCACCCGCCAGGACCGGCGGTCCTCCGGGTTGACGATGCGGCGCACCAGCCCTTCCTTGACGAGCTGGTCCGTCAGGCCGGTCACATTGCCGCCGGTCACCATCAGGTAGCGCGACAGCACGTTCATGCGCAGGCCTTCCGGATGCCGGTCGAGCTGGGCGAGGTAGTCGAAGCGGGGCAGGCTGGTCGCGAAGCGCACGCGCAGGAGCTGGCGGATCTGGTGCTCGATCTGCGTGCTGCAGGCCAGCAGGCGCAGCCAGATCCTGGTTTCCATGTGATCATCGATCTGCGCGCGCGCCTCCAGGCCGATGTGGTCATCGCCCAGGGACTGCACCAGACGAAAGTGTTTGGCATGAGTGGTCACGCGTCCCCTCTCCTTTCGATCGAATTGCCAGCCATGTCGGATTCCTTCATCTCGCGCCGGCGGCAACCGCCGCCTCCAAGCATAAAACAATCATCCCGCGCTCAAGCCCGGGACTTGCGCGGCGCCTGGGGACGCTCCCAGGTCGCCGCGGTCACGCCGCGCTCGCGCAGCCTGTACTTCTGGATCTTGCCGTTCTCGGTGCGCGGCAGGTCCTCCAGCACGTCGATGTAGCGCGGCACGGCGAAATGCGGCAGCCGGGATTCGCACCAGGCCGCCAGTCCGGGCAGGTCCAGATCCTGGCCGGGCCGCGCGACCAGCGCCGCCATGACCTCGTCCTCGGCCAGTTCGGAGCCGACGGGATAGACGGCCGCCGCCGCCACGGCCGGATGGCTCAGCAGCACCTGCTCGACCTCGAAGGACGATATGTTCTCGCCCCGCCGGCGGATCGCGTCCTTGATCCGGTCCACGAAACGGAACGCGCCATCGGCTTCCCGCAACACCCGGTCTCCGGTATGGAACCACAGGTTGCGCCAGGCCTCGACGGTCTTCTCGGGCATGTTGAAGTAGCCCGAGGCGAAGGCGTAGGGTTCCTGCGCCCGCAAGAGCAATTCACCGGCCTGGCCGACGGCCACTTCCACGTCGTCCTCGTCGGCCACGCGCGCCTCGAAGCCCGGCAGGACCCAGCCCATCACCCCGCGCCGGGGCGAATCCGGCGCGGTGCCGATCACGAAATTCGTTTCCGTCGAGCCGTAGCCTTCGAGCAATTGCACGCCGGTGCGCGCCCGGAACGCCTCGCCCGCCTGGGCGGGCACGCCCGGCCCCAGCCCGATGCGGACGCGATGCGCCCGCTCCGCCGGCCCTTCCGGCTGCGCCAGCAGGATCGGCACCATGGCGCCGAGCAAGTATACGACGGTCGCGCCGCAGGCGCCCATCGAGGCCCAGAAGCCCGAAGCCGAGAACTTCGGCTCGAACACCACCTCGCAACCGGCCAGCGCGGCCTGCGCATAGGTATTGAGGGCGTTGACATGAAACAGGGGCAGCGTCGTGCACAGGACGTCGTCGCGGGTCACGCCCAGGACGCGCCGGGTGTTGGCGCCCCACCAGTAGTAGTGCGCATGCGGACAGAGCACCCCCTTGGACGGTCCCGTGGTGCCCGAGGTATAGAGGATCGCCAGGGTATCGCCCGGTCCCACGGCCTCGGCCTCCAGCGCCGGCCCCTCGGGCGGCCACGGCGCGGCCGGCACCTCGCCGATCGCACCCGCCGCGCCGGCGCCGTCCAGGACCCAGATCTGCCGCAGGGAAGTCTTGCCCAGGTCCGCCGTGGCCAGCCGCTCCAGGTATTGCGCCTCGATCACCAGCAGCCGGGCCTGGCTGTTGGACAGGAAATACTCGATCTGCGGTCCCCGGGAGGCGGTATTGATCGGCACGGCGACCGCCCCCGACCAGCCGCAGCCGAGGAAGGCCTCCAGGAACTCCGCGCGGTTCGAGCTCATGATCGCGACGCGGTCCCCCCTGCCCACGCCGGCCGCGCGCAACGCCCCCGCCCGCCGCGCGGCGATCGGCGCGGCATCCGCGTGCGTCCAGCGCGCCGCGCCCAGCCTCAGGGCCGGCCGGCCGCCGAACAGCGCCGCCTGGCGCGCCAGCATCCGCGGCACGGTCCGCTCTTCGGGCGGCAAGCCCTCATGCGTCGTCATCGGTTCCCCCTCCCAGATAGGTGGCCCGCACCCGCGCATCCTCGGACAGCGCGGCCGAGTCGCCCGACAAGGCGATTTCCCCGGTTTCCAGCACATAGCCGAAATCGGAACTCTCCAGCGCGGCCCGGGCATTCTGCTCGACCAGCAGGATCGACACGCCGTCCTCGCGCAGTGCGCGCACGATCGACAGGATCTCCCGGACGATGAGCGGCGCCAGCCCCAGGCTCGGCTCGTCGAGCATCAGCAGGCGCGGCGCCGACATCAGCGCGCGCCCGACCGCCAGCATCTGGCGTTCGCCTCCGGACAGGGTATCGGCCCGCTGCGCGCGCCGCTCCGCCAGCCGCGGAAAGCGCGCATACACGGAATCCAGCCGGTCGCGCAGGGCCTGCGGCCGCAGCCGGCGCGAATACGCCCCCAGGCGCAGGTTGTCCAGCACCGGGAGCTCTCCGAACAGCTCGCGGGTCTCGGGCACGAGGCACAGCCCGCGCTCGACGCGCGCCTCGACGTCCAGCCCCCTCAGGTCCTCCCCCTCGAAGTGCAATGCGCCCTGCGAGGGCAACAGGCCCATCACCGCCGACAGCAGCGTCGTCTTGCCCGCGCCATTGGGCCCGATGACCGAGACGATCTGCCCGGGCCGCAGGGCGATCGAGACCCCGCGCACCGCCTCGACCCGACCGTACGCGACCCGCAGGTCCGCCACTTCCAGCATCGGCGCATCGTTCATGCCGCTCATGCCGTTCCCCCGAGATAGGCGGCCTGCACCCGCTCGTCGGCGCGCACGGCGGCCGGCGCGCCTTCGATCAGCTTGGAGCCGAAGTTCATCACCACCAGCCGGTCCACCAGGTTCATCACGAAATCCATGTCATGCTCCACGATCAGGATGGTCATGCCCTCTTCCCGCAACCTGCGCAGCAGCTTGCCCAGCGCCAGCTTTTCCTGGCGCCGCAGGCCCGCGGCGGGCTCGTCCAGCACCAGCAGGACGGGATCGGACGCCAGGGCGCGCGCGATTTCCAGGATGCGCTGGGTGCCCAGCGGCAGGCTGCCGGCCATTTCGTGGGCGCGGTCGCCCAGGCCGATCCTGTCGAGCTGGCGCCGCGCCTCGTGCAGGATCCGGCGCTCCTCCTCCCGGTCCAGGCGCAGCCCGGCGCGCAGGATGCTGGGCCTCGTCCTGGCATGGACGCCCAGCGCCACGTTGTCCAGCAGGCTCATGTGCGGACGCAGCTTGACGTGCTGGAACGTGCGCCCCAGGCCCAGGCGGGCGATCTCGAGCTGCCGCATGCCGGACACGTCGCGGTCCAGGAACCGGACCCGGCCGGCAGTCATGGGGATCGTGCCGGTCAGCAGATTGAACATGGTCGACTTGCCGGCGCCGTTCGGCCCGATCAGCCCCAGGATCTCGCCCGCGCGCAGGTCGAAGCTGACGTCGTTGACGGCGACCAGGCCCCCGAAGCGCTTGACCGCGCCCTGCACCGACAGGATCGGCGTTCCCCGGGCCGGCATGGCACGGTTCGGCAGCGGCCGGGCCGGGGCCGCGTGCGCCGGGGCAGGCCGGCCGGCGCCATGGCGCCGCCGCCAGCGGCGCACGAAAGCCATCAGGCCGCCGCGGGCAAAATGCAGCAGGGCGATGAACAGGGCGGAAAATACGATGGAATCGAGCTGGCCGGACCGTTGCGTGAGCCAGGGCAGCACGTCCTGAAGGCCGTTCTTGAGCGCCAGCACCAGGCCGGACCCGACCAGGGCGCCGGTCAGGCTGCCCAGGCCGCCGGCCACCGCCATCAGCAGGTATTCGATGCTGGCGTGCACGCTGAACGGCGAAGGGCTGACGAAGCGGTTCATGTGCGCATACAGCCAGCCCGCCAGGCCGGCCAGCAGCGCGGCGGTCACGAACAGGGACAGCCGCAGCCGGTAGGCGTCCGCGCCGACGCTGGCCAGCAGCGTCGCGCCGCCGCGCAGCCCCCGGATGGCGCGGCCCGGCCGGGAATCGAGCAGGTTGCGGCTGAACAGGAATCCCAGGCCCACCACCGTCCAGACGAGGTAGTACATGGCCCGTGGCTCCATCAGCGACCAGCCGCCGATCGCCAGGGGCGGGATGCCCGACAGGCCGGTATGCCGGCCCAGGGCATCGAGGTTGCCGAACAGCATGGAGATCGACAGTCCCCAGGCGATCGTCGACAGGGCCAGGAAGTGTCCGCCCAGGCGCAGGGTCAGCATGCCGATCGCCAGGGCGGACAGGCCCGTCAGCAGCAGCGCGAACGGCAGGCCCAGCCAGGGAGACATTCCATGGACGGTCGTCAGCCAGGCGCTGGCATAGGCGGCGATGCCCACGAAAGCCGCCTGGCCGAACGAGGTCGCGCCTCCCACGCCGGTCAGCAGGACCAGCCCCAGGGCGACCAGGGCGCCGATGCCGATCTCATTGAGCAGCGAGACCGTGAAACTGCCCGCGAACAGCGGAACGACGAGGAAGACGGCGGCCAGCGCCGCCAGCGGGATCCGGGAGGCGAGCGGTTTCATTGATCGATCTCCTCGATTTCCTCCTCGTGGTGGCGCGCCAGGTAGGAGCGCGCCATCAGCACGGGAATCAACAGGCTGAACACGATCGCGTCCTTGAGCGCGCCGCTCCAGAAGGAGGCGAAGCTTTCGAACACGCCGACGGCCAGGGCGCCCAGGGCCGTGGCCGGATAGCTCACCAGGCCGCCGATGATGGCGGCCACGAAGGCCTTGAGGCCGATGAGAAAGCCGGAGTCGTAATACATGGTCGTGACGGGCGCGATCAGGATGCCGATGAACCCCGCCAGCAGGGACGAATAGCCGTAGGCCAGCAAGGCGGTGCGGGCGGGACGGATCCCCACCAGCCGCGCGCCGACGCGGTTGATCGCCGTCGCGCGCAGCGACTTGCCCATCGCGGTCCGCTCGAAGACGAGGAAGAACAGCCCGCTGAGCACGATCGCCGTGCCCACCATCAGGATCACCTGGCCGCCGACCTCGATCCCGTCGCCCAGCGAGAGGGAGCCCACGGCCAGGGGCGACGTGCGCGTGCCCTCGGGCCCGAAGAACAGCAGGCCCAGGCCGGAAAGCAGGAAGCTCAGTGCCAGGGAAACGATCAGCAGCACCAGCACGGAAGCGTCGGCGATGGGCTGGAACACCACGCGCGCCAGCAACGGCGCCATCGGGACCACCAGCAGCACCGACGCGATCATCTGGACGGTCGCCGGCGCCCCGGCGCGCGCGGCCGCCCAGGCGATCAGGCAGGGAATCAGGGGCAGCCCCCCCCACAGCAGCAGGGCGCGGGGCATGCGGCGCCCCTCGCCCTTGCGAACCAGGCTCCCCAGTTCCGTCAGCAGCGCCGCCGCGGTCAGGAACATCACCAGGCCGATGGTCGGCGGCACCCGGCCCGCCTCGAACGCCGCCAGGCTCAGGGCGGCGAACGCCGCAATGTCCCCGAACGGCACGAACACGACCCGGGTGACCGAAAAGACCAGCACCAGCCCCAGTCCCGCGAGCAGGTAGATGGCGCCGTTGGCCAGGCCGTCGATGCCCAGGATGAGCGCGATATCCCATGTCATGATGTCAGATTCCTTCGTTTCATCGCCGTGGGCGGCCGCTCAGCGGCCTGGCGGCGTCGGCTGCGCCGCCAGCTTCCATTGCCCGCCCTCCATGCGCACCATGACGACCGAACGCTCGTCGGAGCCATAGCGGCTGTCGGGACCGAAGTTGTAGATGCCATGCGTGCCAACCAGCTCGCGCGTCGACAGGATCGCGTCCTTGAGCGCCTGCCGGTAGGCCGGGGTGCCCGGCCGCGCATCCCCCTTCACCCGCGCGGCCGCATCGGCCAGCACGAGATAGGCGTCATAGGCATAGGCCGAGAACGCATCCGCCGGCGGCGCGCCGTACAGCTTCTGGTACGAAGCGCGAAACGCCATCGATGCCTCGCGGACCGGATCGCCGGCCGGCAATTGTTCGGCGACCAGCACCGGACCGCTGGGAACCTCCAGGCCCTCGATCGAGCGGCCGCCCACACGGACGAAATCGGCGTTGATCAGGCCATGCGTGCCGTAGATCCGCCCGGCATAGCGGCGGTTGGCGAGTTCCAGGTACGGCAGCGCGCCCGGCGTGCCGCTGTTGCCCGCGAAGACGGCGTCCGGCCGCTTGCCGATGATCTTCAGGACCTGGCCGGCCACCGACATGTCGCTGCGCGCGTAGCGTTCGTTGGCCACCACCTCGATGCCCAGTTCGCCGGCGCTGCGGACCAGGCATTCGTAGGCCAGGTCCCCCAGCGCATCCGAGAAACCGATGAACGCTACGGTCCTGACGCCCTCGGCCTTCATGCGCCTGGCCACGGCCGACACCATCAGTTCGAACGGCTGCGAGGCCACCACCGTCCAGTCGTGCCCCGGACCGGGCAGGGAAACCGGCGTCGGCGAAATCAACGGCGTCTTCAGTTCCTGCGCGACCGCGGCGATCGCCATCGCGCCGGGAACGCCCGAGGTGCCGATGAGCACGTCCACCTTGTCCTCGTTGACCAGCTTGCGCGCATTGCGCGCCGCCGTCGCCGGATCGGAGGCATCGTCCAGGACGATGACCTCGACCTTGCGGCCCGCCACCTCGGGCATCCGGGCATGCGCGGCGCGCACGCCCTTTTCATAGGGAATGCCCAGCGCCGACGCCGGGCCGGACAGGGAACTGATCACGCCCACCCTCAGATCCGCGCCCCAGGCGGCAAGCGACAGGCAGGACGCGCCAGCGAGGATCAGCCAGCGCAGCGCGCGCGGCGCCGCGAACATTTCCGGAAACAAGGCCATGCGTCTCTCCAGGAGTCGGGAACGGGCGGCCGCCGAGCCGGGCCGGCGGCCGGATCGGTTTTCAGGGGACCAGTTTCCAGTGGCCCTTCTCGAGCTGGACCACCACGCGGGAACGCTCGTCCGTGCCGTAGGTCGTATCGGGCCGGAAGTTGTAGACCGCGTGGGTGCCCACCAGCTCCCGGGTGCTGTTGATCGCGTCGCGCAGCGCCAGGCGGAATTCCGGCGTGCCCGGCTCGGCCTTGGCCGACGCGCGCTTGGCCGCGTCCAGGAAGATCAGCCAGGCATCGAAGGAATAGGCGGAAAAGGCATCGGCGGCCGGCGCGCCATTGGCTTTCTGGTAGGCATCCCGGTAGGCCATCGCCACCTTGCGGATCGGATTGTCCTCGGGCAGCTGCTCGGCCACGATGACCGGGCCGGTCGGCGCCAGCAGGCCTTCGACGGAACTGCGCGCCACGTTGATGAAGGCCGGATTGATCAGGGCATGGGTGCCGTAGAGCCTGCCCTTGTAGCCTCGATCGGCCAGCGCCAGGTACGGCAGCGCGCCCGGCGTGCCCGAATTACCCGTGATCACGGCATCGGGGCGACGGGAGACGATCTTCAGCACCTGGCCCGCCACCGAAGTGTCGCCGCGCGCATAGCGCTCGTTGGTCACGACCTCGATGCCCGCCGCCGGCGTCGTCTTCTCCAGGGCCTCGTAGACCTGGTCGCCCCAGGCATCCGAGAAGCCGATGTAGCCCAGGGTATGGACTCCGGCCTGCTTCATGTGGTCGACCACGGCGCTGATCATCAGGGTGGCGGGCTGCGGCACCGTCACGACCCATTCGGCCTCGGCCCCGGACAGATCGGCATGGGCGATCGAGATCAGCGGCGTTCCGGCCTCGCGCGCCACCGCCGCGATGGCCAGGGCGCCGGGCGACCCGGCCGTGCCGATGATGGCATCGACCTTGTCCTCCTCGATCAGCTTGCGGGCGTTGCGCGCCGCCGTGCTGGGATCCGAGGCATCGTCCAGCTGGATGAGCTGGACCTTTTTGCCATCGATCTCGGACTGGTAGGCCTGCCCCGCCTGGATGCCCTTCTGGTAGGGAATGCCCAGCGAGGAAACCGGACCCACCAGGGAGGTGATGAATCCAACCTTGTAGTCGGCCGCGTGGGCCGAGGGGATCGCGGCGATCATGGCCGTGGCCGAGACGGCCGCGACCAGGACGCGCAGGGAGCGAAGAGACTTCATCACGGACTCCTTCAAAAGGACCAAAGTATTGATTTATGAAAGATTCATTTATGAAACACGAGCACGGAATACCGGACATCCGGCGCGGCCGCCTGCTTCAGGCGTCCGCCACCAGGGCCAGCACCCGCAGGGGGCTGCCGCTGCCCTTCTCGATCTTCAGCGGCGGGCAGATCAGCACCGCGCCGGAGGCGGGCAGCAGATCCAGATTGCACAGGCACTGCAGACCGTAGCGCCCGGCGCCGTGCATGAGGTAATGGCAGGGATAGGGCGGGCGCAGATGGTAGCCCTGGCCCGCGTCGGTGCCGATCGCCTCGGAACCGAAACCCAGCACGTCGCGTTGTTCGATCAGGAAACGCACGGCCTCGGCGCTGGGACCCGGCGTGTGCTGACCGGTTTCGTCGTAGTTCTGATACTGCTCGGGATCGGTGCGCTTGGACCAGTCGGTGCGCATCAGCACCCACGAGCCCGCCGGAATGCGGCCATGCGCGGACTCCCACGCCTCGATGTCCTGGATGGTCAGCAGGTAGTCCGGATCGTCCTTCACCTGGGGCGAGCAGTCGACGACGCAGGCGGGCGCCACGAAATGGCGCACCGGGATGGTGTCCACCGAATTGTTGGGCAGGTCGCGGCCGGAGATCCAGTGGATGGGAGCGTCGAAGTGCGTGCCGGTATGCTCGCCGCAGGAAAAGTTGTTCCAGTACCAGCCCGGCCCGCGCTCGTCGTACTTCGAGACTTCCTCGATGCGGAAGGGCCAGCATTGGCCGAATTCGGGCGGCAGCGCGATCTGCGGAAATTCGGGCGTCAGGGTCTGGGTGAGGTCGACGACGCGGATGCCGCCGCCCAGCAGCGCCCGGGCGAACCCCAGCAGGGCCTGGGCGCCGGTCGTCGTCGGATCGGTATGGGATGTCATGCTTTGCTTCTCCAGGTGGTCAGGCGCCACGGTTCATCGAGAGTTCCCGTTCCAGGACCTTGGGGTTGTCGCGCCAGCGCTGCAGCCATTCCCGCGCCACGTCGCCGGGATACACATCCTCGACCCCCTCTTTCAGGGCCTTGACGATGGCGCCGGCCAGGGCCTCGGGGCTCAGCTTGGGAGGCGGCATGTTCTGGTTCCATTCATCGTCGACCGGCCCGGGATAGACGTTCACGACGCGGATGCCCGCCGGCGTCATTTCCGCCCGCAGGCACTGCGCCAGCGAGTGCGCCGCCGCCTTGCTGGCGCTGTAGGTGCCCTGCGGCGGAAAATTCGACAGGGCGTAGATCGACAGGAGGTTGACCCACGCCGTCGCGCTGGCCGTGCCGTCCGCCGAGCGCCCCCTGAGCGCGGGGCCGAACGCCTGGGCAAGCCGCAGCAGGCCGAAATAATTGATGTCCATCTCGGCGTGCGCGACGTCGGTGCCGCGCCGCGAGGCGATGCCGTGCGTCCGGTGCACCTCGGCGTTGTTGATGACGATGTCCACCTTGCCGCCGATGGAGCCCGCCTGTTCGACGATGCTGCGCCCGTCGCTGAGGTCGAGCGGCACCAGCGACACCTGCGGCAGGGCGGTGATGTCCTCCAGCCCGCCCAGCCGCTTCCAGGGCTCGGCATGGCCCACCCAGACCAGATCGGCCCCCGCCGCCACCAGCGCCCGCACGAGGGCCTGCCCCACGGGGGTCTTGCCGTCGGTGACCAGCACCTTGCGGAACTTGGGGTCGCAGCCCATTTCTCGCAGCATCGGATCGTCTGCCATGTTCGCACTTCCTTCCATCGGGAATCCAATCAAGACGGCCTGCCCGGCGCGGTCGAGCCGGGCCCCCACGCGCACGCGCCGCGGCGCGGCGCCGACGTCGCCGTGCACATGCACCATGACGGTGGGCCCGGCATCCAGGCGCACGAACCCCAGGCGCCAGGGCAGGCGTTCGCGGAAAAACAGGTCGTTGCTGTGATGCAGCGTCGTTTCCGTGAGCAGTTCGCCCTCGCCGCCCTGCTCGCGCCAGGTCAGACGGACGGACAGGCACCGGTGGCAGGCCGAGCGCGGCGGATACTGCACGGCCCCGCAGGCATCGCAGGCCTGCAGCTCGAAGCGCCCTTCGGCGGCGGCCGCGGTCATGCCCAGGGCCACGCGGCCGCGCGCCCAGGGCGGCAGATTCATCTGCCGGGTGCGCAGGACCGGATTCTTGCGCCGGGGCCGCATCAAAGGCATGGTCATTCGCCACTCCCGAGGATCACCGCGCCCGTGCACAGGCAGCGGTCATAGGTCACCATGCCGAATCCCGCCACGAGGCCCAGCCGCGCGCCGGCGACGGCGCGGTCGCCGGCCTGGCCCGTCAACTGGCGGATCGTTTCCGTCAGCCCCATGAATCCTCCCGCCGCCCCCGGCTGCCCGGCCGACAGCTGGCCGCCGCCGGTGTTGTTGGGAAAGCTGCCATCCACCGTCAGGGTGTTGGCGCGCACGAACTCGGGACCCTCGCCCTTTTCGCAGAATCCCAGGTCCTCGAACTGCATCATCACGATGACGGGATAATCATCGTAGGACTGCAGCAGGTCGATGTCGCCGGGCCCGACGCCGGCCTGCGCATAGAGATCGTCGCGGTCCCGGCGCCAGCCGCCGCACACCATCACCGGATCATCGGAAAACGCGTTGTGGCGTTCGATGGCGCCCCGCACCAGGACATGATCGAGTCCCAGGTCGCGGGCACGCTCCCGCCGCATCACCAGGAAGGCCTCGGCGCCGGCGCAGGGCATGACGCAATCGAACAGGTGCAGGGGATCGGCGATCGGCCGCGCCGTCATGTACTGGTCCAGCGTCAGCGGCTTCTTGAAGAGGGCATTGGGATTGCGCAACGCGTTCTGGCGCTGCGCCACGGCGATGCGGCCGAAATCCTCGCGCCGGGCGCCGAACTTGCGCATGTAGTGCGCCGTGATCATGGCGAAGACCGAGTTGGGCCCACCCGAGCCATACGGATAGGTGGCATCCCGGGCGAAATCGCTGAACGCCCCGAGCGTCTGGCGAAATGAATCCACATGGTTGGTGTCGGCCGCCACGCAGGCCACGATGTCGGCGTCGCCCGACTGGACCGCCCGGGCCGCGCGCCGCAGGCACATGACGCCGGAAGCCCCGCCGGTGGGAACATGGTCGAGCCAGCGGGGCGACAGGCCCAGGTGCTGGGTGACCCCCACGGCCGTATCGGGCACCAGGGAAAAGCTGGACAGGCACAGGCCGTCGATCCGGTCCTTGTCCAGGCCGCTGCGCTCGATCAGTCCGCGCACGGCCTGCCCGATGAACCAATGCGCGCCTTCGTTCGAGAAGCGCTGGTAAGGCACGGTGACCGGCACGGCCACGGCGACGTCGTCATACCCCAGGCGCGCCATCAGGACGTCCTCCCGTTCATGGTCATGGGCTTGGTCATGGGCCGCTCCGTTCCGCCCCGGCGAACAGTCCATCCACCGGGAACCCCCGGCGCGCCAGGGTGTCGCGCAGGAAGCGCCCATGCTCGTCGGCCAGCGCCGCATTGCGGATCTCGCGCAGAATGGCGGGGGCCAGCGCCTGAGCGTGGCGGTCCAGCACCGTCATGATGACCTCGTAATTGCGCAGGCCCCGCTCGTGCGTGTCGCTGTAGCCGCGCACCAGCGTCTGGCATTTGGCCGCTTCCAGCGCCAGGCGGGGGTCGATGGCGGCCGCCGCGCGCAGGCGCCGCAGCCAGGCCTCGATGCGCGCGGTCTCGATGGCATGGCGCAAGGTGACGCGCCGCCAGCGCCCCCACCACGCCAGCGCATACAGCAGCAGGAACCCGCCCAGCGAACTGGTGGCGACCACCCGGCCTTCGCGGGTGAAGCGGGCCACCAGGCGATGGACGGCATGCGGCCTGGACAGCCAGCGTCCCAGGCCGGCCGGCAGGGTTTCGCAGATTTCCTCGATGCGCGGGTGCATGTATTCGGAAATCGACAGCACCTGCCCGTCGGTGGCGCGCACTTCGCCGCGCACCCGCTCGAAGCGGCTGCCGCGAATCTTGAGATCGGCCACCCGGATGGTGTCCTCGTAGGTCATCCACAGGGCGAGGTGGCGGGCCACTTCGCGCAGCATCCCGGCATCATCGCCGCCGGGGGCGGCCATCATGGCGTCCATGCGGTCGAGATACAGGCGGCCGTAGGCCGGGTCCTGGTAATCCACGCAGCGGCGGATGCCCTCGATCACGATGGGCTGGATATCTTCCGGATAGCCGCGGGCATGTTCGACCAGCCGGGCCACCCGCGGATGGCGCGGCGCCACCGCGGCCGGATCCGGCAAGGCCGGACGCGCATCGGAGGCCGGCGGCCGTCCGCCGTCCCGGGCGCGCACGGTGGGGCGCGAGGCCTCGCTTTGCGCGAGACGCGCCCGCTCGAAGGCATCGGCGAAAGCCGCCAGGCTGGCCTTGACGCCCACGCCCCCGCGTTCGATGGTGGCTTCGAACCGGGTCCGGTTGAAGGGCAGCACCCCGGCGCCGCTGAGCGCGCCGAACAGCACGGCGCTGACCACGCTGCCGTTGCGCTCCGCCGTCCCGGCCATGTCGAAGGCGACCAGCCGCCGCGCCGCGCGGCGGATCTGCCGATGAAGCGCGTCGCTGTCCACCCGGCCGTCCCCCAGGTGGGATTTCTCGGCGATCGCATAGACCCGGTGCGTGGATGCGATCAGGGTCGTGCGGTCCGGCGTGACGAAGCCGCGCTGGACCGCGCGGCCCGCCTCCATGAGCTCGGACGCCAGGACGATGTCCACATCCCCCGGCATGGGCGACTGCGCCAGCACCGGCACGCGGGCATCGGGCCGGTCCGCTCCCGGAAACAGTTCGACGTAATAGATGGTGGCGCCGGTGCGCTGCGCCACGCCGGGCACGGACGTGGTCTGGGCGAACCAGCCGCTCTCCTCGCCCATGTCGACGATCCAGTCGGCCAGCACGCCGCCGCCCTCGCCGCCCATGGCCAGAATCGCGATCTTGATCGGTTCGGAATACATATCGGATCGCCCCCTAGAAGGCATACCGGTCGCGGCGGCGGGCCAGGCCGCGCTGGAGCCGGGCGATGATCGCCCCGCGCACGCGGTGCTTCCATGTGTCCCAGCCGGTCGGATTGTCGATGATGCTGGCCTTGTAGAACGAGGGGCACAGGACCGCGGCATGGGCGACCTCGCCGCAGTGGCCGCATCCCACGCAGGTGTCCTCCACGGCCGTGATGGGTTCCTGGCGCAGCGGATCGGGGTTGTCCCTGATGGTGAGCGACGGACAGCCGGACAGCCGGATGCAGGAATGGTCGCCGGTGCAGGTGTCCGGGTCGACGCCGAACCGCTCGCGCACGACGCGCCTGCCCTCGGCGACGGCCTTGCGCCGCAGCGGCTTCTCGCGCCGCTGGCGGTTGAGCATGCATTCGCTCTGGGCGATCAGCACCTTGGGCCCCTTCGAAAGGGTGGTGAGCGCCTCGCGCAGGGCGGCCGTCATGGCCCTGGTGTCGTAGGTGCGGCGGATCGTGCGCACCCACTTCACGCCCACGCCGCGCACGGCGTCCTCGATCTCGTGGCCCGTGCTGCGGGTCGGGTTGACGGTATTGTGCGTGGAAAGGACGTCCTGCCCGCCGGTGGCGGCGGTGTAGTTGTTGTCGACGATGATGGTCAGGTTGTCGCTCTGATTGAACACCGCGTTGGCCACGCCGCTGGTCAGGCCGTTATGCCAGAACCCGCCGTCCCCCATGATGGAGATGGCGCGGCGGTTGGCGGGCTCGCCGCCCGGGGCGACGTTCAGGGCCGAGGCGCTCGCCCCGCCCAGGCCATAGCCCATGGTGGTGTTGCCCAGGTCGAAGGGCGGCAGGATGGAGAACAGCTGGCAGCCGATGTCGGCGCTGATGTGATGCGCCCCCAGTTCGCGTTCGACCAGCCGGATGGCGGAAAAGATGGGCCGCTCGGGGCATCCGGTGCACAGCCCGGGCGGACGCGGATGCACGGTTTCGCTCAGGGGCGGCAGGACGTCTTCCCCACGATCCTCCGCGGTCCCGGCCGCTTCGGGCGCCGGAGCCCGGGCCGCCGCGGCGGCTTCGACCGCCGGCGGCCGCGGCGGCTCGCCGGCGGGCTTCGGCAAGGCCCAGCCGTATTGCTCCAGAAAGGCCCGAAGCCCGGCGCATACCGCGGCGGTCGTGTATTCGCCCGCCATCGGCAGCACGTCCTTGCCATGCAGGCGGATGTCCAGGTGCCGCCGCAGCATGATCGAAGCGACGTTCTGCTCGATGAAATCCGGCTGGCCTTCTTCCACCACCAGCAAGGCCTTCCTGCCTTGGCAGAAACGCTCGAATTCATCGTCCACCAGGGGATAGGCGACGTTCATGACATACAGCGGAATCTTCGATTCGCCATACACGTCCGCCAGCCCCAGGCGCTGCAGCGCACGGATCACGGTGTTGTAGAGACCGCCCTGCAGGGCGATGCCCACATCCGCGGCCCCTTCGGAGAAGAACTCGTTGAGCCCGCGTTCCTGGATGAAACGCACGGCCGCGGGCCAGCGTTCCTCGATCTTTTCCTTTTCGTGGACGAAGCTGGCCGGCGGCAGCACGATGCGGCCGACGTCCCGCACGGGATTTTCCAGCGCATCGCGCACGGAGAACGCCGGCGCCCGGTTGTCCGACGCGATGAACTGGCCGTGCAGGTGGCAGGAACGGATGCGCACCTGCAGCATCACCGGCGTATGGCTGGCCTCGGACAGTTCGAAGCCGTCCTTGACCGCCTGGACGATGCCGGGCAGGTTCGGGCGCGGGTCCAGCAGCCAGATCTGGGACTTCATGGCGAAGGCGTGGCTGCGCTCCTGCATGATCGAGGAACCTTCCCCATAGTCCTCGCCCACGATCACGAGCGCGCCGCCCGTGACCCCGCCCGAGGACAGGTTCGCCAGCGCGTCGGAAGCCACGTTGGTGCCGACCGTGGCCTTGAACGTGACCGCGCCGCGCAGGGGATAGTTCACCGACGCCGACAGCGTCGCGGCGGCCGTGGCCTCGCTGGCGCTGTTCTCGAAGCGGATGCCGTATTCGGCCAGGATGTCCTGCGCATCCGCGAGGACGTCCATCAGGTGGGAGATGGGCGCGCCCTGGTAGCCCGCGATGTAGGCCACCCCCGACTCCAGGAGTGCCTTGGTCACGGCGAGGATCCCCTCGCCGCGGAAGACTTCTCCCGCCGGGAGTCTCAGCTTTTCGACTTCGGCGACAAACGATCGCTCGGCCATTGTCTCGCTCCAGAATCATGGATCCGCCGCTCATCGATGGCGGCCGGACCGTTCTTTTGAGTCCATCATAGTTTATAAATGAACTTATTCATTATCATGATTTACCCTAAGATCACGGACGGCCGCCATTGGACGGGCATAGAATTGAGGCCGCCTCTTGCCATGGAAATCGAATGTCACACGCCACGGAACCCAGCCAGCCAACCTCTGCGCGCTTCGTCGACGGCTACCTGCCCGCCCTGCTGGCGCTGGCCAGCCGGCTCATTTCGGGAGAATTCCACGAAGTGGTCCGCCAGCACGGCTTCTCGGTGTCGGAATGGCGTGTGATGGCCTCGCTGGCAGACGGCAACCTCATCAGCATCGGCGACCTGGCCCAGGTCACCGTCACCAAGCAGCCCACGGTCACCCGCCTGCTGGATCGCATGGAATCGAAGGGACAGGTCGAGCGTGTGCCTCACCCGAGCGACCGGCGCATCACCCTGGTGCGCATCACGCCTCAGGGATCCCGGACGATCGAGCGCCTGATCAGGCTGGCGCGCGAACACGAAAACCGCGTCCTGGAACCCTTCGGGCTGGCCCGGGCCGAAGAACTGAAGAACACGCTGCGTCAGATCATCGAACTGCACGCCGGCCACCCGGCCGGAAACGAGACCGCCGACGAGGATGCCCTGCCCGGTTCAATGCTCGGATAGGTTCGTGAACATGCGCTTGAGCATCCGCATCAGATGCTCCAGTTCGCCTGCATCCAGGCCCTGGTAGCCGCGCACGAAGATCCTGTGGGTCGCCTCTTCGATCCGGACGGCCAGCGCCTCGCCTTCGGCGGTGATCAGCACATCGGTCACGCGCGCGTCCTGCGCGTTGGTGCGCATCTCGATCAGCCCCGCCTCGCGCATCCGCTGCAGGATGCGCGTCAGCGTCGAGGGCTTGATGACCACGTGCATAGCCAGCGTGGAGACGCTGACGATCCCGTGCTGCCGCAGGACGATCAGGACCCGCCGCTGGGGAATGCCTGTATTCAGGCGCTTGAGCACCCGTTCGAGCTCGAGCGTGTAGAGGGCGTGGAGGCGAACCAGCCAGTAGAACGGGAACTCATCGTAATGGAAGTCCTTGCCTTCCGGAATGAAGCGCTGCGGCTCGATGTCGGCCATGGTTTCCGCCTGATTGCACACGGAGGCCCGGCCCCGGACGGGGCCGCGCGATCTTCGCGCATCATACGTCAAACCGGGCGGCCGGCGGCGCGCAGGCCCGACGCGATCGCCTCGATGAGTGTGAACAGGCCCTAATCCAGGTCGTGCAGCCTGAAACGCTGCAGCTTGCCGGTCTGGGTGCGGGGCAGCGCATCCACGAACTGCACGGCGCGCGGGTACTTGTAGGGGGCGACCGCCGCCTTCACGAAATCCTGCAGCGTCCGGACCATCGCCGCGTCCCCCGCCTGGCCGGGCCGCAGGACCACGAAGGCCTTGACGATCTGGCCCCGGGCATCGTCGGCCACGCCGATCACGGCGCACTCCGCCACGGCGGGATGCTGCATCAGGACCTCCTCGACCTCGGGCGCGGCGATGTTGTAGCCCGACGAAACGATCATGTCGTCCGTGCGCGCCTGATAGAAGAAGTAGCCGTCGGCGTCCATCAGGTAGGCGTCCCCGGTCAGGTTCCAGCCGTCCCGCACGTAGGTCTTCTGGCGCGGATCGGCCAGGTAGCGGCAGCCCGTCGGCCCCTGCACGGCGAGCTTGCCGACGGTGCCGGGGGGCACTTCCCGGCCGGCGTCGTCCACCACCCGGGCGCGGTAGCCGGGCACCGGCTTGCCGGTGGCGCCGGGACGGGCGTTGCTCTCGTCGTGCGAGATGAAGATGTGCAGCATTTCGGTGGCGCCGATGCCGTCGATCAGTTCGATGCCGGTGGCCTCCTTCCAGAGGGCGCGCGTGGCGGCCGGCAGCGCCTCGCCCGCCGACACGCACTTGCGCAGCGGCGTGCGCCGCAGTTCGTCGCCGTGGGCCGCCAGCGCCCGGTACGAGGTGGGCGCGGTGAACATCACGGTGGCGCCGAACGCGCGGATGCCCTCGAGCAGCAGCGGCGGGCCGGCCTTTTCCAGCAGCGCCACGGAGGCGCCCACGCGCAGGGGAAACAGCAGCAGTCCGCCCAGTCCGAAGGTGAAGGCCAGCGGCGGACTGCCGATGAACACGTCGTCGGCCGTGGGCCGCAGCACGTACTTGGGCCAGCAGTCGCAGATCGCCATCACGTCGCGGTGGAAATGCATGGTGGCCTTGGGCACGCCCGTGGTCCCGGACGTGAAACCCAGGATGCAGGTGTCGTCGGCGGCCGTGTCGACGTTCCGGAATTCGGCCGGCATCCGCGCCATGGCGGCCTCCAGTCCGTCCGGCCCGTCCTGCTTGAAATACCGCAGCTGCCGCAGCCCGGGGCACGCCCGCGCCGCCAGGTCCATTTCCTCGGCCAGGGCGGCGTCGCACAGAGCGTGCGTGACCTGGCCGATCTCCAGGACGGCCTTGAGTTCCTTGGCCCGCAGCAGCGGCATCGTCGCCACCGCGATGCCGCCCGCCTTCATGACGGCGAACCAGCAGGCGGCCAGCATGGGGTTGTTCGGCGCGCGCAGCAGCACGCGGTTGCCCGGCACCAGGCCCATGTCGCGGACCAGCACGTGGGCGATCCGGTTGGCGCGCTCCAGCAGGTCGGCATAGGTCCAGGTCACGCCGGGCGCGCGGATGCAGACGCGCCCGCCGCGCCCTTCGGCCACGTGGCGGTCGAGCAGTTCGGTGGCGCAGTTCAGGCGCTCGGGAAATCGGAGCTCGGGCAACTCGAACAGGAATTCCGGCTGCTGTTCGGGCGGCGGCAGGTTGTCGCGAGCGAAGGTGTCCAGATGCGCGGTGGTCATGTTGTCTCCTCTGTCAAGACGAATCGTCCCGGGCTCGATCGGCACGGCTCCGCCTCACGCGCTCATTAATTTAGTTCATATTAATTTAGAAATAAACTAATAGGATGTCAACAGCGCCGGGCATCCACCCGGCGCGAAGGACAGGGAGAAAGGGCGCGGCTCAGCGCGCCGCCAGCCATTCGACGACGGCGTCGTCGAATGGGCGCACGGCGGCCGCGCCCGGGCCATTGACCAGGCTGACCAGGATATAGCGCTTGCCGCTGGCGCCGCGCACGTAGCCGGCCAGCGCGCGCGAATCGCGCAGGGTGCCGGTCTTCAGGTGGGCCTGGCCGCGCGTATCCTCGGCACGCAGGCGGCGGCGCACCGTACCGTCCACCCCCGAGATCGCCAGCGAGGAGACGAACTCGGGCATCAGGGGCGAGCGCCAGGCCACGTCGAGCATCTGCGCCAGGCCGCGCGCCGTGATGCGGCCCTGGCGCGACAGGCCCGAACCGTTGTCCAGCGTCCAGCCCGCCGTGTCCACGCCCTGGTTCTTCAGGATCTGCCGGACCGCCCGGCCGCCGCTGTCGGGCGTGGCGCCCGGACCGTTCAGTTCCGCGCCCAGGGTCAGCAGGGTCATGCGGGCCATGACGTTGTTGCTGTGCTTGTTGATCTGGCGGATCACGTCGGCCAACGAGGGGGAATCGTGCCAGGCCAGCGCCGTGGCCCGCGCGGGCGCGCGCCCGTCGCGGATGCCGCGCGCCAGCGTACCGCCCAGCTCGCGCCAGAGCAGGCGGAACAGGGCCTCGAAATGATCGCCCTGGTCGCCGGCCAGGCGGTACACGCTGAATTCGCCACAGTCGCCGACGGCCTTGCCGGAGACGCGGATCACGGACCTGGGCCCTTCGGGCCGCACGTCGGCCGCCACGGCGGGCGAGCCCTTGCACGCGCCATCCAGCCATTCGAGCCGGCCTTCGACGCGCACGTCGCGGGTCGGCGGGTCGAGCAGGGGAACCCACTGGCGCGACCTGGCGTCGGGCAGGAACACCAGCCGGGTCGCGCCGAAGCCGACCATCATCGCGTCGGGGCTGGCATTGTAGGGACGGTCGGGAGAATCGTCGAAATCGCCCGGGTCGATGGCCACGTCGCCGAAGCGGCTGCGATCCACGACGACCTCGGACAGGTTCTTCACCCCCCGCAGGCGCAGTTCGCGCAGCATGTTCCAGAGGTCTTCCTGGCGGAACCAGGGATCCCCGGCCGCCTGGACGTAGAGCGGCCCCTGCAGGGTGCCCTGCTCGTCCACGCGGGCGCCCGGGTCGGACAGGAAGCGGGTGCGCCAGACGTAGTCCGGTCCCAGGGCCGAGAGCGCGGTCCAGGTGGTCACGGTCTTCATCACCGAGGCCGGATTGCGCGGCTCGTCGGCCTGGACGCGGGCGATGACCGGGCCGCCGGCCTCGCGGATTTCCAGCGAGAGCGACGACAGCGGCAGTTTCGTGGCCTTCCAGGCCTTCTGCAGTTCCGGCGGCAGGGCCTGCGCGCCGGCCCCCAGGGACACCCCCGCGAGCAGGCATGCCGCCAGCCCCGCGCCCAGCCGCTTCGGCCCCATTCGCCATCCAAGCCATCCCGCCAACCGCATGCGACCCCCAAGCCAACGGCAAAAAAGTGCCCCCACGCCGCGCCTTCGGCTTGCTGCCCCCCGAGGGGGCTTTTTGCCTTGGGGCGGCCCGGCGTCAAAAAACGCCAGCATAATCCAAAGTGGCCGGGACGACGTCCAGGCAAATGTAAGGTGCGCAAGGCGGGCCGCACGCCCGGGCCGGGCGGGCGCGCATCGGCCCGGGCGCATCGGACTAAAATACTCCCGGTTTTGCCCTCCCCGGACTTTTTCCTTCCCTGGACGCTCTCGCCGGCGCCCGGACCCACCCGTGACCGATTCCCTCGACATTTCCCAGTTCGACTACGAACTGCCCCCCGAACTGATCGCCCAGCATCCCGCCGCGCGGCGCGACGCCAGCCGGCTGCTGCACCTGGACGGCGCCGGCGGCCTGCACGACCGGCAATTCACCGACCTGCCCGGCCTGCTGCGCGCCGGCGATCTGCTGGTCTTCAACGACACCCGCGTCATCAAGGCCCGGCTGCGCGGCCGCAAGGACAGCGGCGGCCAGGTCGAAGTCCTGGTCGAGCGCATCACCGAACCCCGGCGCGCCCTGGCGCACGTGCGCGCCAGCAAGTCGCCGCGCCCGGGCACGCGCCTGATCCTGGCCGACGGGGCCTTCGAGGCCGAGGTCCTGGGCCGCCGGGACGAACTGTTCGAACTGGCCTTCCCGGCCCCCGTGCTGGCACTGCTGGAACGCCACGGCAGCGTGCCCCTGCCGCCCTACATCACGCACGGCGCCGACGGCGAGGACGAGGCGCGCTACCAGACCGTCTACGCCGACAAGCCGGGCGCCGTGGCCGCGCCGACCGCCGGCCTGCACTTCGACCAGGCCATGCTCGACCGCCTGGAAGCCCTGGGCGTGGAACGGGCCTTCGTCACCCTGCACGTGGGCGCCGGCACCTTCCAGCCGGTGCGCGTCGCGCGCATCAGCGAGCACGTCATGCACGCGGAGCGCTACGCCGTGCCGGCCGAGACCCTGCGCCGCATCCGCGAGACCCGCGCCCGCGGCGGCCGCGTGGTCGCCGTGGGCACCACCAGCGTGCGCTCCCTGGAGGCCGCCGCCCGCGACGGCGAGCACGCCTGCGAAGGCGACACCCGGCTGTTCATCACGCCCGGCTACCGTTTCACCAACGTGGACGCCCTGATCACCAATTTCCACCTGCCGCAATCGACGCTGCTGATGCTGGTGTCCGCCCTGGCGGGCATGGACCCGATCCGCCGCGCCTACGCCCACGCGGTCCAGTCGCGCTACCGCTTCTTCAGCTACGGCGACGCCATGTTCATCGAGGCCGCCCAGGACCTCGCCGCCCCCCAGCCCTGATCGACAGACCCAGACCATGACCGGACTCCGATTCGAACTGCTGCACACCGACGGCGCCGCCCGGCGCGGCCGCCTGACGCTGAACCACGGCGTCGTCCAGACGCCGATCTTCATGCCCGTGGGCACCTACGGCAGCGTCAAGGCCATGCTGCCGCACGAACTGGAGGACATCGGCGCCCAGATCGTGCTGGGCAACACCTTCCACCTGTGGCTGCGCCCCGGCACCGACATCCTGGACCGCCACGGCGGCCTGCACGGCTTCATGCAATGGAACCGTCCGATCCTGACGGATTCGGGGGGCTTCCAGGTCTTCAGCCTGGACGGCATGCGCAAGATCACCGAGGAAGGCGTGCGCTTCGCCTCGCCCATCGACGGCTCGCGCCTGTTCCTGACGCCCGAGGAATCGATGCGCATCCAGCGCAGCCTGAATTCCGACATCGCCATGGTGCTGGACGAATGCACGCCCTACCGCATCGGCGACCGCCCCGCCACCCATGCGGAGGCCGCCGCCTCGATGCGCATGTCGCTGCGCTGGGCGCGTCGCTCGCGCCAGGCCTTCCTGGACCTGGGCAATCCCAACGCCCTGTTCGGCATCATCCAGGGCGGCATGTACGAGGACCTGCGCGACGAATCCCTGGCCGGACTGACGGAGATCGGCTTCGAGGGCTACGCCATCGGCGGCCTGTCGGTGGGCGAGCCCAAGGAAGACATGATGCGCGTGCTGGCCCACGTGACCCCGCGCATGCCCGCGCGGGCGCCGCGCTACCTGATGGGCGTGGGCACGCCCGAGGACCTGGTCGAGGGCGTAAGCCGGGGCGTGGACATGTTCGACTGCGTCATGCCCACCCGCAACGCACGCAACGGCTGGCTGTTCACCCGCCACGGCGACATCAAGATCCGCAACGCCCGCTACCGCGACGACACCCGCCCGCTGGACCCGGCATGCGGCTGCCACACCTGCCGGCATTTCTCGCGCGCCTACCTGCACCACCTGCAGCGCGCCGGGGAAATCACCGGCGCCCGCCTGAACACCCTGCACAACCTGCATTTCTACCTGCACCTGATGGAGGACATGCGCGCGGCCATCGAAGAGGACCGTTTCGAGTCCTGGCGCGAAGCCTTCCACCGCGACCGGGCGCGCGGCATCGAATGAGGACGGGAACGCGGCCGGGCGGATATCCCGCTACAATCAAGAGTTAATTTCATTCATACGCCAAATCTCCGCCCGCATGCGGTGCGGCCTTTGGCGCGCATCCATCCATACAAACCATCCACCACCCCGCAGGAGCCTTCATGTCCCTCGTCGACACCCTGACCCTGATCCCGGCCCAAGCCGCCGCGGAAGCGAACCCGCTGATGAGCATGCTGCCCATCATCCTGATGTTCGTCATCCTGTACTTCCTGATGATCCGCCCGCAGATGAAGCGCCAGAAGGACCACAAGAAGATGGTCGAGGCCCTGGCCAAGGGCGACGAGGTCATCCTGTCGGGCGGCATGCTGGGCAAGATCAGCAAGGTCAGCGACAACTACCTGACCATCGAGATCGCCCAGTCGGGCGACAAGGCCGTGGAAACCATCGTTCAGCGCAGCGCCGTCACCGCCGTGCTGCCCAAGGGCACGATCAAGTCGCTCTAGGACCTATCCTCCCGGCGGGCGCCGGCCCCGGCGCCTCGCCTGTCCAGACCCGCCCCACCTGATCGACCATGAACCGCTACCCTCTCTGGAAATACCTCATCGTTCTGGCCGCCGTCCTGATCGGCGTGCTCTACACGCTGCCCAACCTCTACGGTGAATCGCCGGCGGTCCAGATCGCGGGAGCCAAGACGGCCGTCAAGGTCGATCAGAACACCCTGGCCCGGGCCGAACAGGTCCTGGACCAGGCCGGGCTGCGCCCGACCGCCGGCTCCTTCGAGATGAACGGCCCGGTCGGCACGGTGCGGCTGCGCTTCGACTCCACCGACACGCAGCTCAAGGCCAAGGACCAGATCGAGAAGGCCCTGAACCCGGATCCGCAGAACCCCGACTACACGGTCGCCCTGAACCTGATGTCGGCTTCGCCGAACTGGCTGACGGCCCTGGGCGCCCACCCCATGTACCTGGGCCTGGACCTGCGCGGCGGCGTGCACTTCCTGCTCCAGGTGGACATGCAGGGCGCACTGACCAGCCGCTACGATTCCATGGCCGGCGAGGCCCGCACCACCCTGCGCGACGCCAGGATCAAGGCCGAGGACGTCGAACGCAACCAGCAATCGGTGCGCGCGACCTTCGCCACCGAGGCCGACCGCGACGCGGCCGTCGACACGCTGCGCCGCGCCATGCCCGAAATGGTCTTCACGACCGGCCAGTCCGGCGACCAGTGGCTGGTGGACGGCACGCTCAGCCCGGCCTCCATCACCCAGGTCCAGGACAATGCCCTGAAACAGAACATCCAGACGCTGCACAACCGGATCAACGAACTCGGCGTGGCCGAGCCCGTGATCCAGCAGCAGGGCGGCGACCGCATCGTGGTCCAGCTGCCCGGCGTCCAGGACGTGGCCAAGGCCAAGGACATCCTGGGCCGCACCGCCACCCTGGAAATCCACATGGTGGACGACTCGCCCACCGCCACGGCCGCCCTGGCCTCGGGCCGCGTGCCCTTCGGCCTGGTGCGCTACACCGACCGCGACGGACGCCCGCTGCTGCTGCGCCGCCAGGTGATCCTGACGGGCGAGAACCTGCAGGACGCCCAGCCCGGCCGCGACCACCAGACCCAGCAGCCCACCGTCAACCTGACCCTGGATTCCAAGGGCGCGCGCATCTTCCGCGACGTCACGCGCGACAACATCGGCAAGCGCATGGCCATCGTGCTGTTCGAGAACGGCAAGGGCGAGGTCGTCACCGCCCCGGTGATCCGTTCCGAGATCCCCGGCGGCCAGGTGCAGATCTCCGGCAGCATGACCGCCCCGGAAGCCGCCGACGTGGCCCTGCTGCTGCGCGCCGGCGCGCTGGCCGCGCCGATGCACATCATCGAGGAACGCACCATCGGCCCCAGCCTGGGCGCCGCCAACATCAGGCAGGGCTTCGATTCGACGCTGTACGGCTTCACCGCCATCGCGATCTTCATCATCCTGTACTACCACCTGTTCGGCCTGTTCTCCACGCTGGGGCTCAGTTTCAACGTGCTGCTGCTGCTGGCGGTGCTGTCCATGCTGCAGGCCACGCTGACCCTGCCGGGCATCGCCGCCATCGCCCTGACGCTGGGGATGGCCATCGACGCCAACGTGCTGATCAACGAGCGCATCCGCGAGGAACTGCGCGCCGGGCTGCCGCCCCAGCAGGCCATCCACCTGGGCTTCGACCGCGCCTGGGCGACGATCTTCGACTCCAACCTGACCAGCCTGATCGTGGGCGTCGCCCTGCTGGCCTTCGGCACCGGGCCGGTGCGCGGCTTCGCCGTGGTGCACTGCATCGGCATCCTGACCTCGATGTTCTCGTCGGTGGTCGGCGTGCGCGCGCTGGCGAACCTGTGGTATGGCCGCAAGCGCAAGCTGAAGACGATCTCCATCGGCCAGATCTGGAAACCCAAGCAGGACTGACGGGCTCAGGGCCTGTTCACCTCGCACCCAGGACACATCATGGAATTCTTCCGCATCCATCGCACCATCCCGTTCATGCGGCATGCGCTGATCCTGAACATCATCAGCCTGCTGACCTTTCTGGCCGCCGTCTTCTTCATCGCCACCCGGGGCTTCCACCTGTCGATCGAGTTCACCGGCGGCACGGTGATGGAAGTCCACTACGAGCAGTCCGCGCCGGTGGCCGAGATCCGCACGGCGATCGACGCGCTGGGCTACTCGGACTTCCAGGTGCAGAACTTCGGCACCTCGCAGGACGTGATGATCCGCCTGCCGGTGCGCCCGAACGAGGACACCGCAGCCCAGAGCCGCACCGTGCTGTCGGCCCTGCAGGCCCAGCACGCGGACGTGCAGCTGCGCCGGGTGGAATTCGTGGGGCCGCAGGTCGGCCAGGAACTGCTGCACAACGGCCTGATGGCGCTGCTGTTCGTGGTGGTGGGCATCATGGTGTACCTGGCCGTGCGCTTCGAATGGAAGCTGGCGGCCTCGTGCGCGCTGGCGAACCTGCACGACGTGGTGATCATCCTGGGCTTCTTCGCGTTCTTCCAGTGGGAATTCTCGCTGTCGGTGCTGGCCGGGGTGCTGGCGGTGCTGGGCTATTCGGTGAACGAGTCCGTGGTGGTGATGGACCGGATCCGCGAAAACTTCCGCAAGCAGCGCAAGGCCTCGGTGCGCGAGATCATCAACGCCTCGATCACGCAGAACATCTCCCGGACGGTGATCACCCACGCCTCGACGCAGATGATGGTGCTGTCGATGTTCTTCTTCGGCGGGCCGACGCTGCACAATTTCTCGCTGGCCCTGACGATCGGGATCTGGTTCGGGATCTATTCGTCGGTGTTCGTGGCCGCCGCCCTGGCGATGTGGATGGGCATCAAGCGCGAGGACCTGGTCAAGCAGGTCAAGAAGGACGGGCCCGAGGTGGAACTGGGTTAAGTCCTTCGCTCCCGCGTCTGATCACAGGGCCGGCATCTTCGGATGGCCGGCCCTGTTTTTTGGGTTCCTGATCCGCGCACGGCGACAGCGCCCCCAGTTCAATGCGGATGCGTCGCCCACACCACGTAATCCGCCACGGTCTCGCGCTGGTCCTGGGTCAGGGTTTCAGCGAAGGACGGCATGGCGCCGCCGCCGTCCCGCAGCGCCGCCAGCACCTGGTCGCGGTCGGGCTGCAGTTCGTCCAGATCCGGCCCGATGGGCCCCGTGGCCTGCGCGTCCTGCAAGGTATGGCAGACCGCGCAGGCCGGAACCGCTTTCTTCTGGAACAGGGCGCGGCCCTCTTCCAGCCGCGCCGCGTCGGGCGCGCCGGCGAACGCGGCGCCGCAGGCCGCCAGGCCCAGCGCGCCGCAAAGCGCGGCGAGGCCCGGCCAGGCCTTCAAGCGCATCGACCCGCGCACTCAGACCACCTCCAGTTCGACGCTGTGATCCAGCCAGCTATTGTTGTTGTAGCCCCGGTTGTTTTCCCGCCGTTCCCTGGGCTGGGTGTCGCCCTGGTCGTTGGTCGCCCGGGTGGCGATCCGGTACTTGCCCGGCTTCAGGTCCACGGCCAGCGCAAAGTTGCGCCAGGCGTAGCGCCCCATGTCCGGACCGAACCACTCGGCCGCCTTCCAGGTCTGGCCGCCGTCGGTCGAGACCTCCACGCCCTTGAGCGCGTGGAACCCGCCCAGGGCGACGCCCGACAGCAGCACCCGGCCCGCCGGCTGGGGCTTGCCCGGTTCGCAGGGCGAGGTGAGCCAGGAATTGACCGGCATTTCCCAGATCGAGGGGTATTTGTCCGAGCCCTTTTCCCCCACCGGATAGAAGCGGTAGCTGCTCTGCTGGATCTTGGCCGGCGACTGGGCTTCGGTGAACGCCAGGTGCCGGATGTACTTGATGTTGTTCACGCCCATGTAGCCGGGCACGATCAGGCGCAGCGGGCCGCCGTGCGCCAGCGGCAGGGCGGCGCCGTTCAGCTCCCAGGCCAGGATCGCGTCCTCCATGGCCTCCAGGGGCACGGAGCGCTCCACCTTCACCGTATTGGGATCGACGCCGTCGGGCAGGATCTCGCCGCCCGTGCTGGTCATGTATTTCATGCCGCCCGCCACGCCGCCCAGGGCCGCGACGACGTCCTTGACCGGCACGCCCGCGAACACCACGCAGCCGGCGGCGCCGACCGTCCATTGCGTGCCGCTGGGCTTGTGCGGGAACCAGGCCCGCCCGTTGCCGGAGCATTGCAGCACCATGGTCACGGCCGTCAGGCCCAGGCGCTTCAGGTCGGCCACGGTCAGGCTGCCGGGCCTGGCGACCCCGGAAACCTCCAGCGCCCAGGCGTCGGGATCCTTCATGATGTCGGCCGAGGGCGGATTCAGGTTGTTGCGCACGTACAGGCGGTCGCTGGGCGTGATCGTGCTGTGGCCGAAGGCCCCGCGCCGCAATTCGATGGTGTTGGCGCTGTGCACGATCATGGCGTCCGCGTCCTTCCACGCGGCGTATTCCGGCAGCGCCTTGCCGCCGCCCGCCGCGGCCTTGGCGGGCGGATCCTTGCGGACGCCGTCGGCCAGCGCGGTCCCCGGCAGGCCCGCCAGGGCCGCCAGCCCGCCGCCGACAGCCAGGGCGCGCCGGCGCCCGGGATTCACGAGATGTTGAGTGGTCATGCCTGTTCCCCCTGGTGATACCGGTCCGCGACGCGCATCCAGCCGGCATCGCCTCCGGTGCGGATTTTCGAATGATCCTGCTTTTGGTAATTTGCTTATAACCCATGATTTGTTGAATCCTCAACCATAGCGTTCTCCGCCCGCGCGACAAACCGCACGCCCACAGGAATCCGACACCCGCCACGGTACAATCTGGGGTTTCCATCTTCCGCCCCCGGGATATAAACCCGTCACGGCAACCGCCATGCAAGAAACCACCCTGCGCCGCCCGGGCGCCGCGCCCTCGCCCGCCTCCCGCACGAACCCCGCCGCCGACACCGCCCAGGACCAGGCCCTGGCCGCCCTGCTGCAGCCCACGGAACCCGGCCGTGTGAAGAAGCTGTTCATCCGCACCTTCGGCTGCCAGATGAACGAATACGACTCCGAGAAAATGGCCGACGTGCTGCACGCGGCCAAGGGCGTGGAACTGACCCAGACCCCGGACGACGCCGACATCATCCTGTTCAATACCTGTTCGGTGCGCGAAAAGGCCCAGGAAAAGGTCTTTTCCGACCTGGGGCGCGTGCAGCACCTGAAACGGCGGAACCCCGACCTGGTGATCGGCGTGGGCGGCTGCGTGGCCAGCCAGGAAGGCGAGGCCATCGTGCGCCGCGCGCCCTACGTGGACGTGGTCTTCGGCCCCCAGACCCTGCACCGCCTGCCGGAACTCATCGACCGGCGCCGCGCCACCGGCCGGTCCCAGGTGGACATCTCGTTTCCGGAAATCGAGAAATTCGACGCCATGCCCCCCGCCCGGATCGACGGGCCGGCGGCCTTCGTCTCCATCATGGAAGGCTGCAGCAAATACTGCAGCTTCTGCGTCGTGCCCTATACCCGGGGGGCGGAAGTCTCGCGGCCGTTCGACGACGTGCTGGTGGAAATCGCCGACCTGGCCGACCAGGGCGTGCGCGAAGTCACCCTGCTGGGCCAGAACGTCAACGCCTACCGGGGGCCGGCGGGCGACGGCGGCGGGATCGCCGACTTCGCCATGCTGCTGGACTACGTCCACGACATCCCCGGCATCGAGCGCATCCGCTACACGACCTCGCATCCCAAGGAAATGACCGCGCGGCTGATCGAGGCCCACGGCCGGCTGCCCAAGCTCGTCCCCTTCCTGCACCTGCCGGTCCAGGCCGGCAGCGACCGGGTGCTGGCCGCCATGAAACGCGGCTACACGGCCCTGGAATACAAGTCCATCATCCGCCGCCTGCGTGCCGCGCGGCCCGACATGACGCTGTCCTCGGACTTCATCGTCGGCTTTCCCGGCGAGACCGAGGCCGATTTCCAGAAGACGCTGGACCTGGTGCGCCACGTGGGCTTCGACCAGTCGTTCTCCTTCGTCTATTCGCGCCGCCCGGGCACCCCGGCCGCCGACCTGCCCGACGACACGCCGGAAGCCGAGAAGCTCGACCGGCTGCACCGCCTGCAGGCCCTGATCAACGAGCAGGCCGCCGCCATCAGCCGGTCCATGGTCGGCGGCGTCCAGCGCCTGCTGGTCGAAGGCCCCTCGAAAAAGGATCCCCGCGACATGAAAGGCCGCACGGAAAACAACCGCATCGTCAATTTCGCCGGCCAGCCGCGCCTGATCGGACAGATGGTCGACGTGCGCATCACCGAGGCGCTGGCCAACACCCTGCGCGGCGAAGTCGTCACGACCGATCCGGCCGGGCCGCGCGGCGCCCTGGGGGCCGCATGAACACGAAAGGCAGCTCGATGACCACGGACCGCCGCGCCGCCGGGACAGCCCCGAAGACCGCCGCCAAGGCCCGCCCGCTCACGCTCCAGCTCGACGCCGACAACGGCCACCTGGCCAATCTGTGCGGGCCGCTGGACGAGAACCTGCGCCAGATCGCACAGGCCTACGGGGTGGAGATCAGCCGGCGCGGCAATCGCTACACCCTCCGGGGCGCCCAGGCGCGCCCGGCCGCCCGTGCGCTACGCTGGTTCCACGAACGCGCCGCCCAGGCGCCGCTGTCCCTGGACACCCTGCAGCTCGGCCTGGTGGAACTGGGCGCCCGCTCGGGCGCCGCCCCCGGCGATGCGCCGGACCTGCCCGAACTGCCGCCCGTGGACGACGCCAGCCTGAGCCTGCGCACCCGCAAGACCGACCTGCGGCCGCGCACCCCGCGCCAGCGCGACTACCTGAACGCCATCCTGAAGCACGACGTGACCTTCGGCGTGGGGCCGGCCGGCACCGGCAAGACCTGGCTGGCGGTGGCCTGCGCCATCGACGCCTTGGAGCGCGAGTCGGTGTCCCGGCTGGTGCTGACGCGCCCCGCCGTGGAAGCCGGCGAGCGCCTGGGCTTCCTGCCCGGCGACCTGGTGCAGAAGGTCGACCCCTACCTGCGGCCGCTCTACGACGCCCTGTACGACCTGCTGGGCTTCGAACGCACGCAGCGCCTGTTCGAAAAGCAGACGATCGAGATCGCCCCGCTGGCCTACATGCGCGGGCGCACCCTGAACCACGCCTTCATCATCCTCGACGAGGCGCAGAACACCACGCCGGAACAGATGAAGATGTTCCTCACGCGGATCGGCTTCGGCAGCAAGGCCGTCATCAACGGCGACCCGTCCCAGGTGGACCTGCCCAAGGGCCACCAGAGCGGCCTGCTGCACGCCCTGGACGTGCTCGACGACGTGCCGGGCATCGCCCAGACCCGCTTCACCAGCCGCGACGTCGTGCGCCACCCGCTGGTGGGCCGCATCGTCGAGGCCTACGAACGGGCGGGCGACCATGTATCCTGATTTCACCCTGTCGGTCCAGTACGCGGCCGAGGCCCCGGCGCTGCCGCGCTGGCGCCTGCGGCGCTGGGTGGGGCGCGCGCTGGCCTTCGCCCTGGCGCCTCCCGAACCCCGCGCCGGCAGTCCGGTGGCCCTGACCCTGCGCATCGTCGACGCCGAGGAGGGCCGCGAACTGAACGCCGCCTGGCGCGGCCGCGACACCGCCACCAACGTCCTGACCTTCGAATACGGCGCGGATCCCTCCGGCCTGATCATGGGCGACATCGTGCTCTGCCTGCCGGTGCTGGAACGCGAGGCGTCCGAACAGGGCAAGTCCCTGCTGCACCACGCCGCCCACCTGGTCACCCACGGCGTACTGCACGCCCTGGGCCACGACCACATCGAGGCCGACGAGGCCGAACGCATGGAGGCCCTGGAGACCCGCATCCTGGGCGCCCAGGGCATCCCGGACCCTTACGCCGACGACGAACGCGCCTGAAGCCGATCGTTTATCGGTTATGCTACAGAATCCGTCACTCGTCCCCAGGACAATGCCAGACCCCCACGCCTCCGACTCGGAGCCTCGACCTCCCCGGCCCGCGCGTTCCCTCATTTCCCGCTTCAAGGCCCTGCTGCGCCCCGCACCACCCGCCGACCGCGACGACATCCGCGCCGTCCTCGAAGCCGCCCATGACCACTCCGTCCTCGACGGGGAATCGTATGCCATGATTTCCGGGGCCCTCGCGGTCGCGGACAAGACCGTGGCCGACATCATGGTGTCGCGCGCACGCATGGACCTGCTCGACATTTCCCGGCCGCTGCCGGAACTGATGCCGGCCATCACCGAGACCGGCCATTCACGCTTCCCCGTCTACGAGGGCGACCGCGACAACATCGTCGGCGTGCTGCTCGCCAAGGACCTGCTGCTGGCGCTGGCCGACCACGCGCTGGACATCCGCGCGCTGGTGCGCCCGCCCGTCTTCATCCCCGAATCCAAGCGCCTGAACGAACTGCTGCACGAGTTCCGCGTGAGCCGCAACCACCTGGCCATCGTCATCGACGAACATGGCGGCATCTGCGGCCTGGTGACGATGGAGGACGTGCTGGAACAGATCGTCGGCGACATCGAGGATGAATTCGACGACGAGGCCGAAAAGACCATCTTCCGCACGGGCGAGAACAGCTGGCGCGCGATGGGTTCCGCGGAAATCGAGGATTTCAACGAAGCCTTCGGCGTCCAGCTGCCCGACGAGGACGCCGACACGCTCAACGGCTGGCTGGCGGCCGAACTGGGGCATATCCCCCGGCGCGGCGAACGCCTCGAACGCCACGGCCTGGCCTTCACCGTCGTGAGCGCCGACGGCAAGCGGGCGCGCTGGCTGCACATCCAGCGGCTGGACCCGCTCCCGCCCGCCACGGAACATGCCGCCTGAGCCCACGCCCGCGGCGCCGGCCGCGCGGCGCGCCTGGCGCGGCCCCCTGGCGGCGCTGCTGGCCGGCGGCCTGCAGGCGCTCTGCTTCGCGCCCGGCCCCCTGCCGGCCTGGAGCCTGCCTTTCGTGCAGATCGCCGCGCTGGCCGTCCTGGCCGCCCTGACCTTCCAGGCGCCCGGTCCGCGCCAGGCGGCGGGCCTGGGCTGGCTGTTCGGCCTGGCCCAGTTCGGCATCGGCGTCTACTGGCTGACCATCAGCATGCACGAATTCGGCGGCCTGCCCCTGCCGCTGGCCATCGCCGCCCTGCTGCTGTTCGCGGCCGCGATGGCCGTCTACGCGGCGGGCGCCTGCGCCCTGACCGCTTGGCTGTGCGCCGGCCACGGCCGCCCCGAAAGGCGCGCCCCGCGCCAGATCCTGAACGCCGTCGCCTGGGCCTCGGCCTGGACGCTGGCCGAATGGCTGCGCGGCACGCTGTTCACGGGGTTCACCTGGCTGAACGTCGGCTATGCGCACGCCGAAGGCATGTTCGCCCCCTGGGCGCCGCTCGCCGGGGTCTATGGCCTGGCCTGGCTGGCGGCGTTCTCCGCCGCCGCCGTTGCGCTGATGGCCCGCGCCAAGGACACCGCCTACGACCGCAGCGCGGCCGCCGTGGTGGGCCTGGCGCTGCTGGCCGGGCTGCTGGGCATCGCCTGGGGGCACATCGAATGGTCACGGCCGCTGGGCGAGCCCCTGATGGTGCGCCTGGTCCAGCCGGCCACCCCCCAGTCCGACAAGTTCCAGCCCGAACTGTTCCTGCCCACCCAGGCGCGCATCCAGCGCCTGGCCTCGCTGGCGCCCAAGAGCGAGGCGGACCGCCCCGCCGTGGTCATCCTGCCGGAAACCGTGCTGCCGATCTTCCAGGACCAGGTGCCCGAGTCCGTCTGGCGGCAATGGCGCGAAGCCGCCGAATCGATGCGGGCGACCTTCGTGCTGGGGGCGCCGCTGCACGTCGACACGCCGGTCGGCGACCGCTACACCAACGGCGCCATCGCCCTGCGCCCGCGGGACGCGGCTTCGTCCCCGGCCGGCCACGCCTGGCACTACGACAAGCGCCACCTGGTGCCCTTCGGCGAGTTCATCCCGCCCGGCTTCCACTGGTTCGTGCGCGCGCTGCGGATCCCCCTGGGCGACTTCGACCGGGGCCCGGCGCGCCAGCCGCCGCTGGCGGTCGGCGGCCAGTTCCTGGCCGTCGACATCTGCTACGAGGATACCTTCGGCGAAGAAATCGCCGCCACGGTGGCGCCCGACGGCCCCGACGCGCCGGGCGCCAGCATCCTGGCGAACCTGAGCAACCTGGCCTGGTTCGGCGACGGCTGGGCGCTGCGCCAGCATCTGTGGATCGCCCGCATGCGGGCCCTGGAGACCGCGCGCCCCGTGGTGCGCGCCACCAACACCGGCGCCACCGCCGTCATCGACGCCCGGGGCCAGGTGCTGGGCGCGCTCGAACCGGGCCGGCCCGGCGTCCTGGACGCCGAAGTCCAGGGCACCCAGGGGCTGACGCCCTATGTGCGCTGGGGCAATGCGCCGATCCTGCTCTGGACGCTGCTGGGCCTGCTGCTGGCCGCCCGGGCGCGGCGCTATCCGGCCTGATCCCGCAGCCGCCGCTCGAAGGCGGCCTGATCCAGGGGCTCGTCGAACCAGTAGCCCTGGCCCTCGTCGCAGCCCGCGTCGCGCAGCAGTTCGTACTGGGCCTGGCGGGTGATGCCTTCGGCGGTCACCCGCAGCCCCAGCCGATGCGCCAGGGTGATGATGGCCTCGCTGACCATGGCGGCATGCTGGCCGTCCAGCAGCCGCTCCGTCGTCGCGCGCTCGAGCTTGAGGGTCTCGAACGGCAGTTCGTGCGCCGCCAGCAAAGCCGGCATGCCGATCGACACGGCCCCGACGCTGAAGCGCAGCCCGGAATCGTGCAGGCGCCGCAGCCGGTCCCGCGCCTGGGGATCCTCGGTCACGAGCATCTGCTCGCTGAGTTCCAGCACCAGGCAATCCGGGGGCAGGCCCAGCGCATCGAACAGCCCGAACACGACGTCCAGGCCGGCGTCCTCCAGGCCGAGCTGGCCGGGCGAGACGTTGATCGTCAGGCGCAGGTCCGGCGCCAGGTCCTCGCGCCAGCGGGCCAGCTGGCGGATGGCCTCGCGGAACACCCAGTCGCCCAGCGGCCGGATCAGCAGACGCTCCTCGGCGAAGGGAATGAAGTCCGCGGGGGAGATCACGCCGAACTCCGGATGCCGCCAGCGCAGCAGGACCTCGGCCTGGACGATGCGCCCGGTCCGGAAGGCATGGATCGGCTGGAACAGGAGGAAGAACTGCGAGTCCTCGATGGCCTGCGGCAAGGCGTACATCAGGTCGCGCTGCATGCGCGCGCGCTCGCGCATGCTCCGGTCGAAATAGTGGAAGCAGTTCCTGCCGGAATCCTTGGCGACGTACATCGCCATGTCCACGTGGCGCATCAGGGCCTCGGCGTCCTCGGCGTCCTGGGGATACAACGCCACCCCCAGGCTGGCCGAGATCCGCAGGGGATCGCCGCCCAGGCGGTAGGGTTCCGTGATCCGGTCGAGGATGGCGCGGCACAGCGCGTCGATCCGTGCCCTGTCGGGCGTGTCGCCCAGCAGGACGACGAACTCGTCCCCCCCGAGGCGCGCCACGAAGCTGGTCTCCGGGGTCGCGCAGGCCTGCAGGCGCCGGGCGACCTCGATCAGCAGCCGGTCGCCCGTCGCATGGCCCATGGAATCGTTGATTTCCTTGAACAGGTCCAGGTCCAGGAACAACAGCGCCAGGGACTGCCCCGACTGGTCCGCGGACTGGACGGCGGCCCGCAGGCGTTCGTTGAAATACTGGCGGTTCGGCAGGCCCGTGAGCGGATCGTGGTGCGCCTGGTTCCAGATCTGGGCCTCGATCTGCTTCTTCTGGGTGACGTCGCTGAGCATCGCCACCCGGCAATTGACGGAGCCGTCGTGGTTCCAGGCCGTGTCCATGACCACGCGCTCGGCGTAGTCCTCGCCCGACTTGCGCTGGCCCCAGTATTCACCTTCCCAGCGTCCCTGGGTGTTGATGGCGTGCCACATCTCGTCGTAGAAATCGCGGTTGTGGCGGCCGGGCCGCAGCAGGGGCAGCAATTCGCCCGCGATCTCGTCGGGCCAGAAGCCCGTCATCCGCGAATAGGCGGGATTGACGTCGATGACCACGCCGGCCGAATCGGTGATGGCGATGGCCTCGCTGCTGTTCTCGTAGGCGATGGCGGCCAGCTGGGCCGAGGACTCGGCCTGCTTGCGCTCGGTGATGTCCTGGACGATCCCGATGATGGAGACCTGCTCGCCCACCCGCACGGTCGAGCTGAACACCTCGATGTCGATCTCCGAGCCGTCCTTGCGGCGACCGTGGCGCTCGAAGCGCAGCGTGCCGTCCCGCCGGTTCTGGCTGGCCTTGATCGACTCGGCCATCAGGAAGCGCTCGCGCGGCACCACGATGCCCAGCAGCGTCATGGCGTCGATCATCTCGCGCGGTTCGTAGCCGAAGATCTCGGCCATCTTGTGGCTGACGAAGGTGAAGCGCTCGTTCTCGACCAGGAAGATCCCCACGATGGAGTTCGACGCCAGGCCCTGGAAGATGGTGTCGGCCCGCAGCAGCCCGGCCTGGTCCTCGCGCATCTTGGCCAGCAGGTCGTGGACCTGCCGGATACCGTCGTTGAAATCCCGGGCCACCTGGCCGAGTTCGCCCCGCCCCCGATAGCCGATCCGGGCGTCGTAGTGCCCGCGGACCAGTTCCCGGCACGCGATCCGCAATTCGCGCAGGGGCCGGACCAGATGACGGCGCAGCATCAGGTACAGGCCCAGCAGCAGGACCAGGTCCAGCAGCGCCAGTCCGCCGCTCACCAGCAGCGCGCGATCCTTGCCCTGGCGCAGCAGCGGCATCAGGACGTCGGCGCAGGCGTCCAGCGTGCCGAGCAGGGTTTCGGCGTCGTCGGCCACCCACTGGCGCTGGACGACCTGCGGCAGCTCCTGCGCCTCGGGCGCGCGCTCGTCGCGCACGTAGGTGCCCAGCAGCACGGTCTGCAGCCGGCCGCGCAGGGTGGCCCAGTCCCGCCGGATCCGGGGCAGGAAGTCGCGCGCGGCCGATTGCGCCAGGGCGGGGATCTCGCGGCCGTCGATGACGCCGCCCTGGTCCAGTGCCTGCAGGGCGCGGTCCATGATATCCATTTCCTGGCTGAGCTGGCCGGCCTGCACCAGGGCCCCGTCCGACAGGCGCATCGCCCGGACCGCCAGCTGCTGGCTGGAGGCGCGCATGCGGTCCAGGGTGACGGCCTGGTCGAGCGCGCCTTCATAGCGCGACAGCAGGGAATGCACGACGGCGGCGTTGCCCAGCACGAAGACCAGCATGAGCAGGAAGAAGGCGGCAGACGCCGTCCCCGGTCCGAAAGTGCTCCGGGCCGCCGGCCAGACCGCGCGCGATGTATGAGGGCTCATGCCTTCCCTGTGAGATGAACGACGGCGATGGCGGGCCGATGCGCGGCCAGGGTCGCCATCCTCTGGCATGTTACTGGATGCGGAAAAAAGAACAATACGCTAACAACCGGAATCCACAGGCGGATATCGGGGTTTTGAGGCACCCGGATCTTGATTTCGCGCAGCCGGATCCGACATCGGGCAAGACAGGGCCGATCAAGGTTTGATAACGTGGGGATTCGCTCCCGAGGCCTCCAGCGCCAATCCATACGGAACGTCATGTGACCCAGGACGACACACTGATCAAAGCCGATCCCGCCCCGATCATGGCCGACTGGCATCGCCACAGCGCGGAATTCGTGGCGCAGGCGCTCGAATCGCCCGAGAACGGCCTGCCCGAAGGCGAAGCCGCCGCCCGCCTGCGGGCGCACGGCCCCAACCGGCTGGCCGCCGCCAGACCCCGCCATCCGCTGCTGCGGCTGCTGCGCCAGTTCCACAACCTGCTGCTCTACCTCATGATGGCGGCCGGCGCCATCACGGCGCTGCTGGGCGAATGGGTGGACGCCGGCGTACTGTGGGCCGCGGTGCTCGTCAACGCCCTGATCGGCTTCCTCCAGGAAGGCAAGGCGGAAAACGCCCTGTCGGCCATACGCGGCATGCTCTCCCCGCACGCCACGGTGATACGCGATGGCCGGCGGCAAGTGATCGATGCGGCATTCCTCGTGCCCGGCGACCGCGTCGTCATCGCTTCGGGCGACCGCGTGCCGGCCGACCTGCGCCTGGTCCACGCGCGCGACCTGCGCGTGGACCAGGCCTCGTTGACGGGGGAATCGCTGGCGGTGGAAAAGACCACGGACCCGGACGCCGCGGACGCCGTGCTCGGCGAGCGCGGCGGCATGGGCTATTCCGGCACGCTGGTGGTCGGCGGCCAGGGCGTGGGCATCGTGACGGCCACCGGCCCGAAGACGGAGATCGGGCACATCACCCGGATGATCAGCGGCGTGGGGGACACGAGTACGCCGCTGATGCGCAAGCTCAATGAGTTTTCCTTCCGTCTGGCCCTCGTCATCCTGTGCATCGGGGTGCTCACGTTCGCCTTCGGCGTCCTGCTGCACGGCCATCCCCCCACCGACATGTTCCTGATGGTGGTGGCGCTCGTGGCGTCGGCCATCCCCGAGGGCCTGCCCGCCATCATGACCGTCATCCTGGCCCTGGGCGTGCAGCGCATGGCGCGCCAGCGGGCCATCATCCGCCGCCTGCCCGCGGTGGAGACCCTGGGCTCTGTCACCATCATCTGTTCCGACAAGACCGGCACCCTGACGCGCAACGAAATGACGGTGCAGTTCATGGTCACGAGCGCCGGAAGCTACCGGGTCTCGGGCGTGGGCTATGCGCCCGAAGGCGAGATCGCCACGGACGACGGCGGGCCCGGCGCCGCCCGCCGCGGCGACCTGCTGCCGGCCTTGCAGGCCGGCATGCTGTGCAACGACAGCGTGCTGGAACGGCGCGAGGACGGCTGGCACATCGTGGGCGACCCCACGGAAGGCGCCCTGCTGGTGCTGGGCGCCAAGGGCGGGCTGAACCTCGCCGCGCTGTCGAAGGAATGGCCGCGGCTGGACTCCATCCCCTTCTCATCGGAAAACCGCTACATGGCCACCCATCACGAGGACGCGGACGGGGCGGACTGGATACTCGCGAAGGGCGCGCCGGAACGCGTGCTGTCCATGTGCCGATGGCAGATCGACGGCGAGGGCCTGCGGGAACTGGACGTGGACTACTGGCGGCGCATGGTCAACGACATCGCCGCGCGCGGCCTGCGCCTGCTGGCCCTGGCCCGCAAGGCCGCCGGCCCGGCCGACGGCCCGCTCTCGCCGGCCGACATGGAAGACGGCTTCGTCATGCTGGCGCTGGCCGGCATCATCGACCCGCCGCGCACCGAGGCCATTTCCGCGGTGCGGCAATGCCATGCCGCGGGCATCAACGTGAAGATGATCACGGGCGACCACGCCGACACCGCCCGCGCCGTGGGCGCCCAGTTGGGCATAGGCGCGGGCAAGCCGGCGGTCACGGGCGCGGAGATATCGCTGCTGGACGACGCCGGGCTGCGGCTCGTGGTGTCCGACGTGGACATCTTCGCCAGGGCCAGCCCGGAACACAAGCTCCGGCTGGTGCGGGCGCTGCAGGACAACGGCGACATCGTCGCCATGACCGGCGACGGCGTCAACGACGCGCCCGCCCTGAAGCGGGCCGACGTCGGCGTCGCCATGGGGCTGAAGGGCACGGATGCCGCGCGCGAGGCATCCGACATGACGCTGGCCGACGACAACTTCGCCACCATCGCGGCCGCGGTGCGCGAGGGGCGCGCCGTGTATGGCAATCTGCGCAAGTTCATCCTGTTCATGCTGCCCACCAACGGCGGCGAGGCCCTGGTGGTCATCGTCGCACTGCTGTTCGGCCTGACATTGCCGCTCACGCCCGCGCAGGTGCTCTGGATCAACATGGTCACGGCCGGCACGCTGGGCATCGCGCTGGCCTTCGACGCACCGGACGAGAACGTCATGCGGCGGCCGCCACGCCCCCCGGCAGAGCCCCTGTTCACCGCCTTCTTCGCGTGGCGGCTGATCCTGGTGTCGCTCCTGATGATGTCCGGCGCGCTCACCCTCTTCCTGTACAAGCTCGGCAGCGGCGCCGGCGTCGAGGTGGCGCGCACCATGGCCGTCAACACCATCGTGCTGTGCGAAGTGGTCTACCTGATCAACAGCCGGCGGCTGCGGCGCAGCGTACTCGACCGGGAGGGCCTCTTCGGCAACCCCTACGCGCTGCTCACCATGGCGATCGCCGTGCTCTTACAGTTCGTCTACACCCACTGGAGCCCCATGCACGGCATCTTCGGCTCGGCCGCGCTGAGCGCCGGCGAATGGCTGCTCGCCCTGGCCGCCGCGCTGGTGCTGTTCTTTGCCGTGGAAGCCGAGAAGCTCATCGCGCGGCGGGTGCGGGCCGCCCGGACCTGAGCAAAAACCGGAATCCGGAATGAAAAATGGGCTGGCATCTGCATGCCAACCCATTTTGAATTCCTTGGCGGAGCGGACGGGGCTCGAACCCGCGACCCCCGGCGTGACAGGCCGGTATTCTAACCAACTGAACTACCGCTCCGCAGCGGTGCCAGAAAATCCTGGCGTCCCCTAGGGGATTCGAACCCCTGTACTCACCGTGAAAGGGTGATGTCCTAGGCCTCTAGACGAAGGGGACAGGACATTCGACAACGAAAGTTTGGTGGAGGTAAGCGGGATCGAACCGCTGACCTCTTGCATGCCATGCAAGCGCTCTCCCAGCTGAGCTATACCCCCAAACAAGGTCTTCGTTAACGAAGAAACGAGATTATGCACGAATTTTTTTTGGTGTGCAAGTCGGAGCCCTGTCCAATATCAGATGAGTCTGAAGGGGGCTTGGTGATTCCAACATCAGATGAGTCTGGAGCTTTGGCCGCGGGTCGTCGATCATCGGGAGATGATCTTGACCTTGCACGACGAACGGCTCACCAGCCTGGAGAGC
>JACDJB010000095.1_pt1 | contig 126548 bp, 119 predicted proteins | sample 7454121 | NCBI WGS metagenome assembly JACDJB01 (sample SAMN14253290, study PRJNA609438) | sludge metagenome | isolation source: sludge after 25d culture with pyrite | collected 2018-12-20
AGACCCTACATTCGCAGGTCCATTAGCAGGAGTTCCGTTGGGACTCAGAGTGTATCATGCAGTAGAACCAGAATTCAAAGAATCTGTAGATGCAGGAGTATATGACGATCAGATTGGTATGATGGAAATGGTTCTTGACGTAGATGCCATCGTGGCAGAAGTAAGTTCCATGAGACAGGAGCATACCAAATATTAACTCCAATAAATATATGAGAGGAGGTAACCAAATGGGAAAAATTAGAATAGTTCACTATATTAACCAGTTCTTTGCCGGTATTGGCGGAGAGGAAAAGGCCGACCACAAACCTGAGGTCCGCGAAGGAGCTATGGGACCTGGCCTTGCAATCCAAGCTGGTTTTGGCGGAGAAGCAGAGATTGTTGCCACTGTAATTTGTGGAGACAGCTATTTTGGAGAGAACATAGATGAAGCAAAAAATGCCGTTTTGGAGATGGTAAAGGGATATTCTCCTGATTTGTTTATCGCAGGACCAGCATTTAATGCCGGAAGATATGGGGTTGCCTGTGGTACCATAACAGAGGCAGTTCAGTCAGAATTAGGAATACCAGCTCTGACAGGTATGTATATAGAGAACCCTGGTGTGGATATGTACAAGAAAGATATCTACATCGTATCGACCAAAAATAGTGCAGTTGGGATGAAAGATGCTGTTGCAACTATGGTTCCACTGGCTAAAAAACTCATGAACAAAGAAGCAGTTGGTGCTCCTGATCAGGAAGGTTACATTCCAAGGGGAATTAGAAAGAATGTATTTACTGACAAAAGAGGCTCAGAAAGAGCTGTTGATATGCTTCTTAAGAAACTTAAAGGCGAAGAATTTGAAACTGAGTATCCAATGCCTGACTTTGACAGAGTTGAACCTAATCCAGCAATTAAGGACCTAAGTAAGGCTACTATAGCGCTAGTAACATCAGGCGGTATAGTTCCAAAAGGAAATCCAGACCACATAGAGTCTTCATCAGCTTCAAAATATGGCAAGTATGATTTAGAAGGAGTAATTGATTTAACTGTTGAAACCTTTGAAACTGCGCACGGCGGATATGACCCTGTGTATGCAAACTTAGATGCAGACAGAGTATTACCCGTAGATGTTATGAGAGACTTAGAAAAAGAAGGTAAGATAGGCAAGTTGCACAGATACTATTATTCTACCGTCGGAAATGGAACTTCTGTTGCTAACGCAAAAGAATTTGCTGAAGAATTTAGCAAAGAACTGGTTGCAGACGGAGTAGATGCGGTTATCCTGACTTCTACCTGAGGCACCTGTACACGTTGCGGTGCAACAATGGTAAAGGAAATAGAAAGAGCAGGGCTGCCTGTAGTTCACGTTTGTACAGTAGTACCAATATCACTTACGGTAGGTGCGAACAGAATCGTACCAGCAATAGCGATACCTCACCCGCTGGGGAACCCAGCCTTAGATCCTGCAGAGGAAAAGGCTTTGAGAAGAAAACTGGTTGAGAAAGCTCTCAACGCATTGACAGTTGAAGTAACAGAACAAACAGTATTCGAAAAATAATCTCAAACAAATGGGTGATTGTACAATCACCCATTTGTAAACTGTAAATTAAATGGAGGTGACTCTTTTGAGTTATTCAGTAGTAAAGGGAACGAGTTATGTGCTCGTACATGCACCGGATATGGTTCTTCATAATGGAACTACTCAGACGACAGAAAGGCATCTTAATCCAAACTCAGAGTATCTTAAGAATCTCCCACAAAGCTTAAGGACTTATGATCAAGCTGTTAATTACCTTCCTAATCAGGTATACATTGGGAATAAAGAGCCTGAAGATTTAAGAATTCAACCTCAGCCGTGGGTAGAAGTAGATGTTCCGGGCTCAGGAAGAAATGGCAGATTTGGAGAAATTATGCCACAAGATGAGTTTATAGGGCTTATTAAAATTGTTGACGCTTTTGACCTGGTAAAACTATCTAAGGAAATAACGGCTGAAATTAGAGAAAAATTAATAAATCATCCATTAATTAACGACGATTTAATTTCAAGGTTAAAAGATGGAGAAGAATTTGCCGATATAAATAAACTTATAGATGAACAGGGTGCAGAAGAGATATATCTTGACGGGAACGTAGTTGGTTGCGTTAAGAGAGCTCATGACGTCGATGTAAACTTGAACGCACATGTAATATATGAGAATCTGGTATCAAAAGCTTCGGGAGTTCTTGCAGCACTTCACCTGATTAAGAATACAGGTATTGATCCTACGATAGTCGAGTATGTTCTTGAGTGCTCTGAAGAAGCCTGTGGAGACATGAATCAGCGTGGAGGCGGCAACTTTGCTAAAGCAATCGCAGAAGTAGCCGGATTTACCAGTGCTTCAGGTTCAGATGTAAGAGGATTTTGTGCTGCCCCAACACATGCATTGATTTCTGCTGCCTCTATGGTCAAAGCTGGAACATTCAAGAATGTTCTCGTAGTTTCCGGAGGTTCTACAGCGAAACTTGGAATGAATGGAAAGGATCACGTTAAGAAGGGACTACCAGTACTCGAAGATGTAATTGGCGGATTTGCTGTATTAGTTTCTGAAAATGATGGTTCAAGTCCTGTTTTGAGGACTGACTTAGTAGGAAGACATACTGTAGGAACTGGCTCATCTCCTCAGGCAGTAATTACTTCGCTGGTAACTGAGCCTTTAGATAGAGGAAACATGAAAATAACAGACATCGATAAGTATTCAGTTGAAATGCAGAACCCTGATGTTACAAAACCTGCAGGTGCAGGTGATGTTCCAAATGCAAACTATAAAATGATTGCAGCCCTCGGTGTAAAGAGAGGAGAATTGGACAGGGGAGATATTAACGATTTTATTGTGAAACATGGTATGGAAGGATGGGCACCAACTCAGGGGCATATACCATCAGGAGTTCCTTACGTTGGATTTGCTAAAGAGGACATCGAAAATGGGAAAATAAGTAGAGCTATGATTGTAGGAAAAGGAAGCCTTTTCCTAGGCAGGATGACCAACCTGTTTGACGGTGTTTCAATAGTTATGGAGAAAAATCATGGAATTGCAGAGGAAAGTAAAGGTATTTCTCAAGACGAGGTTAGAAGCCTGGTAGCCGAAGCCATGAGAGAGCTTGCTTCAAATCTTTTGCAAGGATAGAGGTGATAAAATGGCAACAGATAACGTTAAAAAAATGGTAGGCAGTATCTTTAATGAAATTGCTGATGCTATGGAAACAGGCACATTTGGCGCGAAGGTAAGAGTTGGGTTAACCACTTTCGGCAGTGAACTGGGAGTGGAAAATATGGTTAAAGGCGCCGAGATGGCTCAAAAGAAATCTCAGGCATTGGAAGTCGTTCTAATTGGACCTAAAACTGATTCATCCCTCACACAGATTATTGTAGATACTGAGGATCAGGGATATAGTGAAATGGAAAGACTTCTCGACTCAGGTGAATTAGATGCTTGTGTGACTCTGCACTATAATTTCCCTATAGGGGTATCAACTGTCGGAAGAGTGACAACACCAGGCAGAGGTCGTGACATGATTATCGCAACCACAACGGGTACGTCATCAGCTCACCGAGTTGAGGCGATGGTCAAAAACGGAATATATGGCATAATAGCTGCTAAAGCTTTGGGGATTAAAGAACCAACCGTAGGAATATTAAATGTAGACGGTGCGAGACAAGTTGAAAGAGCATTTAATGAGCTCTCATCAAAGGGATACAAGATTAACATCACTGAGTCAGAAAGAGCTGACGGTGGTGCCGTTATGAGAGGCAATGACCTTCTTACAGGAACTCCCGACGTTATGGTTACAGATACACTCACAGGTAATATTATTATGAAGGTATTTTCTTCATTTATGACCGGAGGAAGCTATGAGTCTGTTGGATATGGTTACGGGCCTGGAATAGGAGAAGATTACGATAGATTAGTAATGATCTTGTCCAGGGCTTCAGGAGTTCCAGTGGTAGCTAATGCGATTCTTTACGCAGCAGAGCTAGTCCAGGGCGAAGTTCAAAAAGTCGCTAAACAAGAATTTGAGGCTGCTAATAAAGCTGGCTTAAAAGAAATTCTAGCTTCTTTAAGTAAAGAAACAAAGAAAGAAGAAGTAAAGGAACCAGCTAAAGCTCCTGATAAGGAGCCAGTAACTGGTACTATTGAGGGAATTGACATTATGGAACTGGAAGATGCGGTACAAGTTCTGTGGGAAAGTGGAATATATGCTGAATCTGGAATGGGCTGTACAGGACCGATTGTCATGGTCAATGAAACAAAAATTGGCGATGCTGTAGGCGTATTGTCTAAATCTGGATATGCAGTAGATCAAACTGAAAACTGCTAATATATAGCTAAAACAACTTATGGACATGAGGCTCATCTAATGAGCCTCATGTCCAATTTTACCTTTAATCTTTTTAGGGAAAATTGGTATGATAATTGCATGTTTAATTGTTTCGAACCTCAAAGTTTGATATAATAATGGAGCAGACTAAAAAGAGGGGGAGAACAATGAGGCTAAATTACGATCTAACATTAGAACAAAGCCAAAAGCTTATAATGACGCCAGAATTAAGACAAGCCATTCAATTGCTCCAGTACTCAAGTCTGGAATTAAAAGAGTACTTGTCTAAGGAAATGGAGGAAAATCCTCTTTTAGAACTTGAAAGAAATGATGACAATTCTCAAACTATTGAAAATCTTAAAGAAGACAAAGACATAGATTTTAAAGAATTTCTCGAAAGTTTTGACGATATCAGTTATAGATCTGAAATTGATAGAAGTAAAGAAGATTTTTCTTACGAGAACTATGTAAGTTACACACCTACATTAAAAGATTATTTAATTGAGCAGCTTAATCTTGTGACTATTGGTGCAAGAGAATACAAAATTGCAGAAAATATCATTAACAATATAAATGATGTTGGCTATCTATCAGTCCCAGTTTCAGAAATTGCTTCATATCTTTCTGTTGCTGTTGAAGAGGTTGAAATGATGTTAACAGTAATTCAATCATTCGATCCGCTCGGAGTTGGAGCCAGGGATTTGAGAGAGTGCCTATATCTTCAGGTGAAAGATATTAAAGACAAAAATCTAGTAAAGATTATTGAGCTTTACTTAGAAGATATTGCTTCCAACAAACTGTCGAGGATTTCTAAAAATTTGGATTTGAATATAAAAACTGTGCAGGATTATGCTGATACGATAAAATCACTTGAACCAAAACCCGGAAGGACATTTCGTTCAGATGGAGAAGACATTAGGTATATTATTCCTGATGCGACTGTAGAAGAAATCGATGGAGAGTACGTCGTAACGATAAACGAAGTATCCGGACCAAGACTGAATATAAATGAATATTATAAGAACCTAATTTTGACGACGACTGATGAAAAAACTTCTGAATTTCTCCAGGAGAAATTTAACTCTGCAATCTGGGTTATTAGGAGTATTGAACAAAGGAGACAGACTTTATCAAAAGTAATCAATTCTATTCTTAAGTATCAGAAAGAATTTTTCAAGCATGGTGAGCAGGTACTAGTACCTTTGACACTGAAAGAGGTTGCAACAGATATAGATATGCACGAATCTACAATCAGTCGGGCAACTAATGGGAAGTATGTACAGACTCCAAGAGGAGTATTTGAATTGAAATATTTCTTCACTACTGGACTTACAGGTGCCGAAGGGGAAGTTTCTGCAACTTGCGTAAAATCTGTCATTAAGAGTATAATTGCCGAAGAAGACTCAAAGAAACCATTAAGTGACCAACAAATAGCAGGAATGATGGAAAGCAGAGGAGTAGAGATTTCCAGAAGAACTGTAGCTAAATATCGAGATGAGATGAATATTCCTTCCTCAACAGTCAGACGAAGATATTAAGTTTGATGACTTGAAATAATGAAAGCTCTTTGATATACTTTCTATAGGATATTTTTTTACTCAGGGCGGGACAAATGATATAATGCCGGGACAAATACAGCCCATAACCGGAGGTGATACTATAACTACAATTAATAGAATGAGTATTCTGGTTCCAGAAGCTATAGAATTGTTTGAAAGAAGATATTCAATATTACGGACAATCGCTTTTAGGCAGCCTGTTGGCAGGAGAATGCTGTCCACAGAACTACAATTACCAGAACGAACTATAAGGAATGAACTAGATATTCTGAAGGGTAAAGGTTTATTAAATTCAGACAATCTGGGTATGTATGTTACAGATTATGGAACCAAGATACTAAATGAGTTTCGTGGAATATATGAGGAAATTAAGGGAATACCTTTCCTGACTGACAGAGTTAGAAAAGCACTGAAGGTCAAAGAGGTAATAGTAGTACCAGGAAATTCTCAGGTTGAAGAACTGGTACTAAAGGATATGGGTAAAATCGCTGCAAAGAGGCTGGTAAAGAATCTCCTACCAAGGGATATAGTAGGTGTTACTGGTGGGACGACTATGTCGACGGTTGCACAAGAAATACCTTCAGATAGAAAGTTTCCCGACGTAACAATAGTCCCAGCCAGAGGTGGACTTGGTACCGATATATATACGCAGTCAAACTCAATAGCAGCCAAGATTGCGGGGGAACTAAAGTCCATGTATCGATTGCTTTACATTCCTGACAGTATGGGTGATAGGGCGATGGAATTGGCATTAAATAATGCAGAGATAAAAGAAGTTTTGACTCTTATAACTAACATGAGGATTTTACTTTTTGGAATCGGTAGAGCGGATACAATGGCAAGAAGGCGGCAGTTAGATGAAGGTAAGTTTTTAGAGCTAATGGAGAAAAAAGCTGTATCAGAAGCCTTTGGCCACTACTTCGATATTTCGGGCAAAGAAATTTGGGAATATAAGACGGCTGGCCTTTCGCTGGATGACTACAGGAGGGTAGAAGATGTTATCGGAGTAGCAGGTGGTGAAGACAAAGCAGAAGCAATAATCTCGGTTTCATCGATAAGAAAGGAAATATCACTTGTTATCGATGAAGCTGTGGCTAATAAAATTTTGCAGTTATTAAATATTAAGGAGGAATTGATATGACATTAAGAGTTGGACTAAGTGGTTTTGGTAGAATTGGTAGAGACGTGGTAAGAATTTGGGCTGAGGAAAAAGTTGAAGATTTTGAAATTGTAGCAATTAATGCTTCAGGGAACATTCCTGACCTGGCACATCTTTTTAAATGGGATAGTATTTATGGAAAGTTTAAGGGAACAATAGAAACCTATGATGAAGGATTTATCATAAATGGAAAGAAAATTCCTGTAGTTGCTTACCGTGACCCAGCCGAAATTCCATGGAAAGAATTAGGTGTAGATCTTGCCATAGATTCTACCGGAGCTTTTAAGGAAAAGAAAGACCTTATGAAACACGTAGAATCTGGAGCTAAGAAAGTTATGATAACGGCTCCAGCAAAAGATGAGGACATTACAATAGTTCTAGGTGTCAACGATGAACTTTATGACCCCGAAAAACACGTTATAATTTCAAACGCCTCATGTACTACAAACTGTCTGGCTCCTGTAGCAAAAGTAATCCTTGAGAACCTAGGAGTAAAAAAAGGATTGATGACTACTGTTCACGCATATACAAACGACCAGATGATTCACGACAGGAGGCATAAAGACCTTAGAAGGGCGAGAGCTGCAGCTGAGAATATAATACCGACAACAACTGGAGCTGCAAAAGCTGTTTCGCTAGTTCTGCCAGAGCTTAAAGGTAAGTTAAATGGTTTTGCTCTTAGAGTCCCTGTGCCTACAGTTTCACTTGTCGATGTAGTATTTGAAGTTGACAGACCCACTACTAAAGAAGAGGTCAACAAGTTTTTGAAGGATGCAAGTGAAGGCGAACTAAAAGGAATACTGGGTTTCAGCGAAGAACCATTGGTATCTAAAGATTTCCAAGGAGATGAAAGATCTTCCATAGTAGATGCTGATTCGACGATGGTAATCGACAATATGGTTAAAGTAGTTTCTTGGTACGATAATGAGTGGGGTTATTCCAGAAGAGTAGTAGACCTTGCAAGCCTTATGGCTGCTAAGTGGTAAAGGCAAATTGGCTGGGCCTAAAGGCCCGGCCTGTTTTTGGTCAGCATTTCAAATAATTCAAAGAAGGTGTATATTTTGATGAGTAAAAAAACTTTAAGAGATATGGAAGTTCAAGGGAAGAAAGTGCTCGTCAGAGTGGACTACAATGTACCTATGGACGAAAAGTCAAACATCACTGATGATACCAGGATTACAAGTTCTTTGCCAACATTAAAATATTTATTGGACCAGGGTGCTGCAATTATTTTAATGTCACACCTGGGTAGACCTAAAGGACAGGCAAACAATAAATATTCTCTTGAGCCTGTTGCAAGAAAACTATCAGAATTGATAAACAAGGATATCATCTTTGAAGATGTTGATGAGGTTGTCTCTGAAAAAGTAGTGACTGATGCTAAAAATCTTCAGCCAGGACAGATAATGATGCTTCAGAACACCAGGTTTAGAAGTGAAGAAGAAAAGAATGATGATAGCTTTGCAAAAGATCTGGCTTCATTGGCAGAATTATATATTAACGATGCTTTCGGAACTTCTCACAGAGCTCATGCATCCAATGTAGGAGTCTCGAAATACCTTCCTTCAGCAGTAGGTTTTTTAGTCGAAAAAGAAATCAGTGTGATGGGAAAAGCATTGGAAGAGCCTGAAAGACCATTTGTTGCAATTCTTGGAGGAGCAAAGGTCTCTGATAAAATAGGAGTAATTGAAAATTTGATTTCAAAAGTCGACGCCATAATAATTGGTGGCGGAATGGCTTTTACTTTTCTAAAAGCCAATGGACACGAAATAGGAAAATCTCTACTTGAGGAAGACAAAATTTCTTTGGCAAAAGATTTGATGGATAAGGCTATAAAACATGGGGTTGCAATAATACTCCCAATCGATATTATGGTTGCAAAAGAATTTAAAAATGATTCTGAACACTTTGCCGTATCAGTAGAAAAAATTCCTAGTGATATGATGGGTCTTGATATAGGGCCCGAGTCTATAGATCTCTTTAAGAGTGTAGTACAGGAAGCTAAGACAATAATTTGGAATGGACCTATGGGCGTATTTGAAATGGACAATTTCAATAAGGGTACCTATGCAATTGCACAAGCCCTGGTCGATTCAGGTGCAATTACAATCGTTGGGGGAGGAGATTCGGCTGCTGCAGTTGAAAAAGCAGGTCTTGCTGATAAAATCACCCATGTTTCCACTGGAGGCGGTGCATCTTTGGAGATGCTTGAAGGAAAGATTCTCCCTGGAATAGCTGCAATTAGTGAATGAGGAGGTAGATTTGTTGAGAAAACCGATAATAGCAGGTAATTGGAAAATGAATAATACAATTTCTCAGTCAGAAGTACTGATTTCAGAAATTCTTCAATTCAAACTGGATGAAAGTGTAGAAGCAGTTATATGTACACCGTTTACTTCGCTTGAGAGAGCTAAAAAACTGACTGAGAGTTCAGGAATAAGAGTTGGCGCTCAAAATCTTCATTGGGAGGAAAAAGGAGCTTATACAGGTGAGATTTCACCATTGATGCTGAATGAACTGAATGTTGATTATGTAATCATCGGGCACTCAGAACGCAGACAGTATTTTGGCGAATCCGATGAAACGGTGAATAAAAAGATTATCTCTGCTTTGGATCATGGTCTTATACCTATTGTCTGCGTTGGTGAAACTTTAAGCCAAAGAGAGAATAACATTCACCATGAGGTCATCAAAGAACAGACTATAAAAGCACTTGATGGGATTTCGAAAGATGAACTGAAAAAACTGGTCATAGCCTATGAACCAATATGGGCAATTGGAACAGGTATCACGGCATCCTCAGAACAGGCACAGGAAATGTGTGAACATATTCGTAAAACATTAGAGAGTCAAAGTGGGGATGAAACTGCACAGTCAGTCAGAATATTGTACGGAGGCAGTGTCAAACCAGATAATGTTGTTGAGTTGATGAATATGAAAGATATCGATGGTGCTTTAGTAGGAGGTGCCAGCCTTAAGGCTACTGACTTTGAGAGGCTTGTCAACTATAAAATGGAGGACTTTTAATGACAGGAAAACCTGTACTGTTAATGATTTTAGATGGATATGGGATAGGAAAGGATTATCCTGGTAATGCTGTAAAATTAGCCAGAACCCCCAATATGGATAAATTGATGAAGGAGTGGCCGCATACTGAGATTAATGCAAGCGGACTATCTGTTGGACTTCCAGAAGGCCAGATGGGTAATTCTGAGGTTGGGCATTTGAATATTGGATCTGGTCGTATTGTATATCAGGATCTAACCAGAATAACCAAAGATATTGAAGATGGAGGTTTTTTTGCAAATGAAGCTTTCCTAAGTGCAATTGAAAACGCAGAGACAAATGATTCAGCTATCCATCTGATTGGCTTGGTGTCTGATGGAGGTGTTCACAGTCACAACACGCATATTTATGCATTACTCAAGCTTATGAAACATAAGGGAATGAGTAAGGTTTTTGTCCATGTAATACTGGATGGCAGGGATGTACCTCCCAAAATTGGAGAAAAGCATGTACGAGAATTACAAGATTTTATTGATGATATAGGTGTTGGTATTATTGCAACTGTCTCGGGAAGATACTACGCTATGGATAGAGATAAGAGATGGGATAGAATAGAATTAGCATATGATGCCATGACTATAGGCAAGGGAGAAGAGTTTGAAAATCCTGTGGAGGCAGTTAAAAGCTCTTATGCTAAAAATATCACCGACGAATTCATGATTCCTGCTGTAATTGTAAGAGATGGGAATCCTGTAGGTTTGGTCAACAATAACGATTCAATAATATTTTTTAACTTTAGACCAGACCGTGCAAGACAAATAACAAGGGCTTTTGTCGATGAAAAGTTCGAAGGGTTTACAAGAAAGAAGATAGTAAAAACGTATTATGTGACCATGACCGAATACGATAAAACAATAGAAAACGTTCATGTCGCATATCAAAACGAAAATCTTGAAAACACATTAGGTGAATACGTTTCTGAAAAAGGACTTACTCAGTTGAGAATTGCAGAAACAGAAAAATATGCGCATGTGACATTCTTTTTTAATGGTGGAAGAGAGATTCCATTCAAAAATGAAGATAGAGCGCTGATTGCATCACCGAAGGTTGCAACTTACGATTTAAAACCTGAAATGAGTGCTTTTGAAGTTCGAGATGAGATAATAAAGAGAATAGAATCAGAGAAATATGATTTGATTATTCTAAACTTTGCAAATCCTGATATGGTTGGACATACAGGAGTTATAGAAGCTGCTGTTACAGCAGTTGAAACTGTAGATGAATGTATGGGTGAAATCGTTGATTTGATGTTAAATAGAGGCGGTAGAGTAATCGTGACTGCCGACCATGGAAACGCTGAAAAACTTTTAGATGAAGCGAATGGGGGACCATTTACTGCTCATACTACAAATAAAGTTCCTCTTTTAATAGCTGGTGAGGGACATTTGAATTTGAGAGAGGGGATATTAGCCGACATTGCACCGACAATATTAGATCTTTTGGGTCTTGAAAAGCCTTCTGATATGACTGGGGATTCACTAATAATTAAAAAATAGAGGAGTGGTTATATGAGCCTAATTACAGATGTATATGCAAGAGAGGTACTGGACTCCAGGGGAAACCCAACTGTTGAAGTGGAGTTATGGACTGAAGCAGAAGGATTTGGACGAGCAATTGTTCCGTCAGGGGCTTCAACTGGAATATATGAGGCAGTAGAATTAAGGGATAAAGATAATTCTAGATACCTTGGTAAAGGAGTTCTCAATGCCGTAGACAATGTCAATAGTATTATAGCTGATGAAATAATTGGACTTGAAGTTTTTGATCAGGTACTGATTGACCAGATTCTTATTGAACTAGACAATACAGATAATAAGGGAAAACTTGGGGCTAATGCAATCTTGGCAGTATCCATGGCTGCTGCAAGGGCCGCTGCCAATGAACTAGGTATTCCACTGTATCAGTATTTGGGTGGTGTAAATTCTAAGACGCTTCCTGTGCCTATGATGAATATTCTAAACGGAGGAGAACACGCAGACAACAATGTAGACATTCAAGAATTTATGGTTATGCCCGTAGGAGCAGACAACTTTAGAGAAGGACTTAGGATGGGAGCAGAAATATTCCACAACCTAAAAGCAGTTTTGCAGTCAAAAGGCTTAAGTACATCAGTTGGTGATGAAGGAGGCTTTGCACCTAATTTATCAAGTAATGAAGAAGCTCTTGCTACGATAGTTGAAGCCATAAATAAAGCTGGGTACAAGCCTGGGGAAGATATTGTACTTGCTCTGGATGTAGCAGCTTCAGGAATGTATGATGATAATTCAAAAGTATACAATCTTAAAGGTGAAGGTAGGCTTTTGACTTCAGAAGAGATGGTAAGTTACTATGAGGATCTCGTTTCTAAATATCCAATAATCTCAATAGAAGATGGTTTAGACGAAGACGACTGGGATGGTTGGAGTCTTATGACTCAAAAACTGGGCGAAAAAATCCAGATAGTTGGAGATGATCTGTTTGTAACGAATACCCAGAGATTAAAAAGAGGAATTGAAACTGAAGTTGCAAACTCAATCCTCATTAAGCTAAATCAGATAGGTACCATAACAGAGACGCTAGATGCAATCGAACTGGCTAAGACTCATGGGTATACGACTGTAATATCACACAGATCGGGGGAATCAGAGGACTCAACAATCGCAGATCTTGCTGTGGCAACAAATGCAGGGCAAATAAAAACAGGTGCCCCTTCGAGGACTGACAGAGTTGCAAAATACAATCAACTATTGAGAATTGAAGATGAGCTTGGTGAAATGTCTAAATACAATGGGATGTCTACTTTTTACAACTTAAAATAATCGTTTGACAAAGCAAAATTTTGAGAGCAAAATAAAACGCAAATGCAAATAATTCGCATTTGCGTTTTATTTTATTATTGCAGGGTATACTTTTAAGGAATTGACGAGGAGGTTAGCTATGAAATTTAGTAAGAAACTCATACTATTAATTACTTTAATCATTATATTAATGCTGTTATTTATTTCGGGTTGTGCAAAAGATGAGATAAATCAAAGAGACGACAACGATTCTGTCGATTGGAAGATAACCGTAGTTGCTACTCTTTTTCCACAATATGATTTTGCCAGAACCATCGGGGGAGATAAAATTAATGTAAAACTTATCCTACCACCCGGGGTCGAGCCTCATTCATATGAACCTACACCTATGGATGTTATTCAGATGAATAAATCGGAACTATTCCTTTACACAGGTGAAGATATGGAGCCTTGGGCTGTCAATATGATTCAAAATCTGGAAGCAGAGGGTGTACTTGTAATAGATCTCTCTAAAAGCATAGAGCTTATGGACTCAGATCACGAACATACTGAAGATGATTCTCATGCAAAAGATCCTCACTACTGGACAGATCCAAATCTTGCATCAGTAATGATTGAAGATATTCTTCAAGCCATATTAAATCTTGACTCCCAAAATACGAACTATTACACTGAGAACGCTGACAGGCTGAAATCAGAGCTTTCTCAACTTGATCAGGATATCAGAAACGCAATTGAAAAAATGGAATCCAGAACAATACTGTCAGGTGGTCATTTTGCTTTTGGATACTTTGCACACCGTTACGGTTTGATAAGTATGTCACCTTATGAAGGATTCTCACCAAATGCTGAGCCTACTCCAAAAAGCATATCAGAACTTATAGATACTATAAAAGAGACAGGTGCAAAGGCTATATTCTATGAGGAACTGATAGATCCAAAAGTAGCAAGAATTATATCAGAAGAGAGTGGGGCAGAGATGCTTATGTTACATGGAGTACACAACGTATCTCAAAATGAACTGGAGTCAGGCAAAAGCTACGTAGATTTTATGTATGAAAATCTCGAAAATTTAAAAACAGGGTTGGGATATAATGACTAAACTTATTGAAGTTAAGAGGATAAATGTCTTTTATGGACAACAAAATGTCCTTAAGGACATTAGCTTTGAAATTTATGAAGGAGATTATATAGGTCTTGTCGGAGCTAATGGCTCGGGCAAGACCACTCTTGTAAAAGCACTTTTAGGGCTTGTTGCCGTAGGTTCTGGTGAAATAACTCACTATGAAGGAACTAACGGGAGAACTGCTGTGGGCTACCTGCCACAGGTTGCAGTAACTGGGAACCTTCTATTTCCGGCAGAAGTGCATGAAATAGTTGGAACAGGGCTTCTAGGAACTAAGAAATTTCCTAAGAGGATAACCAAAGAGGATCAAATATTAATAGATGACATTCTAAGTCGTTTAGATATTTTAAAATTGAAACACAAGAAAATTGGGGATTTGTCCGGTGGACAGCAGCAGAGAGTACTTCTAGCCAGGGCGATGGTAAATAGCCCTAAATTATTGATTTTGGATGAACCGACAAGTGCCCTTGATCCAAAAGTAAGAAACGATTTTTTCATGTTGATAAAAGATATAAATGAAAATAGCAATACAGCGATACTCCTGGTTTCTCATGATCTGAATTCAATCAGGAAGTGTTCAGATAAAATAATGCTTCTCGACAGAAGACTTGAATACTTTGGGGCTACAAGTGAATTCTCTGACTATGACCATATACATTAAGAGGTGGAATAATGGATACTGTACTTGTTTTAATTAAAGAGGCATTAAAATACAGCTTTATGCAAAGAGCAATTATCGCAGGTGTGTTCATTGCTCTTAGCAGCTCAATATTGGGAGTATTTTTAGTTTTAAAAAGGTATTCTATGATAGGAGACGGGCTTGGTCATGTGAGTTTTGCAACTGTTGCAATAGCGCTTCTATTGGGAGCTTCTCCCCTATTGGTGTCAATTCCCATAGTAATCCTTGCTTCACTTTTTATAATGAAGCTCAATGAAAAAGCAGGGCTTCATGGAGATGCTGCAATAGGTCTTGTGTCTTCGTTCTCAGTTGCTCTTGGAGTTCTGATATCGAGCATAGCCGGTGGCTTTAACGTAGACCTTTTTAGCTACCTATTTGGAAGCATACTTGCTATTAGAGAATTTGACATGTATTTGTCAGTTGTACTAGCTATTATGGTGATAGCACTGGTCTTGTTTTTCTACAACGATCTATTTGCTGTAACCCATGATGAAGAATTTGCCAGTGTCATTGGGATAAAGACAAAAATGATGAACTATATGATTGCAGTACTGGCATCAGTAACTATAGTATTGGGCATCAGAGTAGTAGGGACTCTTTTGATTTCAAGTATGGTAGTTTTCCCTACGGTTACTGCACTGCAGCTCTCAAGAAGTTTTAAACAGACTATTTTATTTACTTCGATAATCTCCGTGTTGGCGGTAATTATTGGAGTTTTTGGGTCTTATATTTTGGATTTTCCCTCGGGAGCAAGTATTGTAATGGTGAATGCATTGTTTTTTGTGATGGCTTTTTTGATAAAGCCGCTTATAGCAGGGAGGCAGTGATATGAGAAGAGAAGAGGCTATTGATTTACTGAAGAAAAAGGGAATAAAAGTGACCAGACAAAGAGTTGAAATACTATCGGTTCTTTCAAATGCACTTGTTCCTGTTTCAGCGGATGAAATATATGGTATTGTCGTTAAAAAAGAAAAGATGAGCATAAATCTGTCAACTATATATAGGGTTTTGGATGCGTTGACTCAGAAGGATATATTGCTCAAATCCAATCTAAATTTAGACGGCAGATTCACCTACGAGCTTAACCGAAATGAGCATAAACACCATATTATATGTATAGAATGCAATGAAATAATTCCGGTGAAAGGATGTCCTCTAATGGAATATGAAAGTGAACTGGAAATGTCAACAGGCTATAAAATCATGGAGCATTCATTGGAACTTAGAGGTATTTGTCCAAAGTGTCAAAAAAAGAGAAGTAGCGACTTTTGACATTGCTTTTAAGATATGGCTATGTTAAAATGTTAATGTTATAGACACTGAAATGAGATTTACAAACTGTTTTGGGGGGTGTGGGCATGTCTACTATTTTTTCTGTTTTGATGCTTATTTCGAGTATTACTCTGATTGTTAGCATAGTTTTGCAGGACAGCAAATCCGAAGGCCTTGGAGCAATGGGCGGGGGATCTGCTGAAGCTCTGTTTGGTAAAAATATTGGAACAAGCAAAGAAGCTATATTGAGAAAAATCACTATTGTATCTGCAGTAGTGTTTATAATATCTGCTATAGCATTGGCAGCTAATTAAGGAGGAAGGTAAAATGAATTTTGTTTTGATTGCCGCTCCTTTAACAGGGGTGGTTGCTTTGTTATTTGCACTATACAAAGCATCTACAATCGACAAAGTCAGCCCTGGAAATGAGCGTATGGTGGAAATTTCCACATATATTCAAGAGGGCGCAATGGCGTTTCTGTCGAGGCAGTACAAGTCATTAGCAATTTTTGTAGTCGGTCTTTTTGTAGTACTCGCATTCTTAATCAACATTACTACGGCTATTACTTTTATTTTTGGAGCATCTTTTTCTATTCTTGCAGGATATTTTGGAATGAAAGTTGCGACTAAAGCCAATGTTCGTACTGCGAATTCAGCAATGGAAAGCGGAATGACAAAGGCTCTCAACGTAGCATTTTCTGGCGGAGCTGTTATGGGAATGAGCGTCGTCGGACTAGGAATCATGGGGATCAGCATTTCGTACATCGTTTTTAAGGATCCTGCAATAATCACAGGATTTGGTCTTGGAGCTTCATCAATAGCTCTGTTCGCAAGGGTTGGCGGAGGTATATATACAAAAGCTGCCGACGTAGGAGCAGACTTAGTAGGTAAAGTTGAAGCTGGAATTCCAGAAGACGACCCAAGAAACCCAGCTGTTATAGCTGACAACGTTGGAGATAACGTTGGTGACGTAGCGGGAATGGGAGCAGACCTTTTTGAATCTTATGTTGGAGCAATTATTTCAGCAATTACACTTGGTCTGGTTGCTTATGGCGAAAAAGGAGTTTTCTTTGCTCTTGGATTGTCAGCAGTAGGCGTTCTTGCTTCAATTATTGGTGCATTCTTTGTAAAAGGTGATGCAGACCCACAAAAGTCTCTCAACAAAGGAACTCTTGTAAGCTCACTTATAACAATGGCTGTAGCTGCAATTTTAAGCCAAGCTATATTGGGAAGCTTTAGCCCATTTGTTGCAATTGTAGCAGGACTTGTTGTAGGACTAGCTATAGCTAGAATAACAGAAATGTACACATCAGCAGATTATGGCCCAGTCAAGAGAATTGCTAAAGAATCAGAGACTGGAGCATCTACAAATATAATTGGAGGACTGTCTGTTGGAATGATGTCCACAGCAGCTCCGATAGTAGTTATCGCAGTAGGAATACTGGTTGCTTATTATGTAGCTGGAGGAGATGTTGAGCCAGCTAAAGGATTGTATGGAATTGCTCTGGCTGCAGTTGGAATGCTGTCTACAGCAGGGATGACTATTGCAGTTGATGCATATGGGCCAATCGCAGACAATGCTGGCGGCATCGCAGAAATGTGTCACCTTCCTGAAAATGTAAGAAAGATTACTGATAAACTTGACTCAGTTGGAAACACCACAGCAGCTATTGGTAAGGGATTTGCAATTGGTTCAGCAGCACTTACAGCACTTGCATTGTTTGCTTCATATACTCAGGCTGTAGGACTTAGTGCAATTGACGTAACAAAACCTACTGTAATAGCGGGACTTTTAATCGGTGGAATGCTTCCATTTTTATTTGGCGCTTTGACCATGGATGCAGTTGGCAAGGCAGCATTTAAGATGATTGAAGAAGTTAGAAGACAATTCAGGGAAATTCCAGGAATTATGGAAGGAACGACTACTCCTGAATATGCAACTTGCGTAGATATAAGTACAAAAGCAGCTCTTAAAGAGATGGTTATCCCTGGTATGCTGGCAGTTGTAGTTCCCGTTGCAATAGGACTTGTACTAGGCACAGAAGCTCTTGGAGGACTGCTTGCAGGATCTCTTATTGCAGGCGTACTCATGGCAATATTTATGTCTAATGCAGGTGGCGCATGGGATAATGCAAAGAAGTATATCGAAGAAGGAAATCACGGTGGGAAGGGCAGTGAAGCACATAAAGCAGCTGTTACAGGCGACACTGTAGGAGACCCATTTAAGGATACATCAGGTCCATCGATGAATATTCTTATTAAGCTTATGACAATAGTTGCACTAGTTTTCGCTCAGGTTTTCGTGACCTACGGCGGGAAATTTTTCTAAGTAATAAACAAAAATCCCTCGAAAGAGGGATTTTTTTATATCAGTCTGGCTCTGTATAAATGGACATTTATGTGGTATAATTCATAAGAGTTGCATAAAGAAAGTTTAGGAGCAGATTTTATGATAGTCGAGTTAAATGGCATAGCAGTCAATTATATTCAAGAGGGCGATGGGGATACTGTTTTTGTACTTCATGGATGGGGAGCAAATATTGATGCTGTAAGGCCAATAATTGATGTACTGAATAAGTTCTTCAGAGTCGTAGCTTTGGATTTGCCGGGCTTTGGAGATTCACCGGCACCTGATGAGCCAATAGACTCTTTTCAGTATGCTGAAATAGTGAAACAATTGATTGACTATACAGGAACAGAAAAAGTATCTCTCGTTGGACACTCTTTTGGAGGCAAACTCTCAATTGTTTTATCGAGTAAATATCCTGAACTGGTAGAAAAAGTTGTACTTATTGACAGTGCCGGGCTCATTCCACGAAGGACGATAAAATACCATTTGAAGGTAGGTACTTTTAAAATCTTGAAGAAAATATGGAATACACTGTTTTTTTATAAAGATGAAAGCAATAGACTTAAAAGTTTATATAAATTGTTTGGATCAGATGACTACCAGGCTTCCGAAGGAGTCATGAGGAAGATCTTGGTTAAAGTCGTCAATGAGGATATGAAACCTCTTTTGAAGGATATACAGGCTCCAACTCTGCTTATTTGGGGTGATAAAGATGACGCAACACCACTATACCAGGGGAAAATAATGGAAAGTGAAATTGAGGGAAGTGGGCTCGTAATCTTTGAAGGAGCAGGGCACTTTTCTTATGTGGATGATTATGGCAAGTTTAAACTAGTCTTAAAATCATTCTTTAAAATAAGTGACGAAAAAACAAGCAATAGTGAATTTGGAGGAGCATGATGGAAATAGAATTTATATTAGGATTGCTGGCGGCAGGCTTCATTTTTTTTGCTTTGAGTTCAAAGCGTACAAAAGAAGCTTTACATATAGTACAGCTAGAGGGCTATGATTATGAATACTACGTTAAGTGGCTTAAAGCAAATGGCAGAAGAGCCTATAGCTTAAAAAAGGATCCACAGCCTATAAAAAAACCTCTTGTAATGACTCCAAGGGCAACAAGATTGTTTAGGGCTAATTTATTGATTTCTGTAGTATTATATATGCCTGCTGTTATTGGGGTAGGAGTTCTATTTGAAAATCTTATACTGACGTTGGTTGTTGCAGCTTTGTTTCTTGCTGCAGTCTATTATTTACAACCTCTTGTGATATCCTGGACAACTTTAATTATGAAGCCTATTGAAGAAAGAATTAATCAAGGATTTTACATCTCAGCTCAAACAAAGATTAAGAATAGAGATGATCTTAGTGTAATAGGAATTACAGGGAGTTTTGGAAAGACTAGTACTAAATTTATTGTAGGTACAATCCTTTCAGAAAAATTCAACGTATTAAATACTCCCGAATCCTATAATACGCCCATGGGACTATCAAAAGTTATAAACAACGAATTAACCGATGAACATGAAGTTTTTGTGGCAGAGATGGGAGCAAAAGAGCTGGGAGAGATAAGAGAACTCGCAGAACTAGCTAGACCGAGAATAGGTATTCTTACCTCAGTTGGACCAGTTCATATAGAAACATTTAAAAACATAGACAATATTATGAAGACTAAGTATGAACTTATCGAAGAGCTTCCTACCGATGGTGTGGCAATATTCAATTATGACAATGAATTTATAAGGAAACTGGCTGATAAGACATTTAAAGAAAAACTGCTTTATGGAATTGAAGATACTGATAATCTCGATATTTATGCAGAAAACATTGAAGTAAGTGAAGAAGGCTCTACTTTTGACCTTAAAGATAAAGATGGAAATTCTGTACGTTGTACGACAAAACTATTAGGAAGACACAATATATACAATTTGCTTGCAGGAGCCTGTGCAGCAAGAGTACTGGGGCTAACTTTTGAAGAAATTGCAAGTGGGATATCTAAGATATTGCCAATCGAACACAGGCTCAACTTGATAAAGTCGCCAAATGGAGTAATCATCATAGACGATGCATTTAATTCAAATCCAATCGGCGCCAGAGCTGCACTTGAAGTACTGGGACAATTTAAAGATGGCAGAAAAATCGTGGTAACTCCTGGAATGATAGAACTTGGGGAGATGGAGGAACCAGCCAACAGAGAATTTGGAGTAAACATGGGCAAGGTATGTGATTACGTTATTTTGGTAGGAGAAAACCGAACTATACCCATTTATGAAGGCCTGATGGAAAGCAATTTTAATAAAGATAATATATTTATAGTAAGCAATCTGAATGAAGCTACTACCCAATTGGGTAGAATAACAAAGGCAGGAGATGTTGTTCTGTTTGAAAATGATCTTCCTGACAACTACAGCGAATAAGGGGGAGTTTGCATGATTACGGTAGGAATAATGTTTGGCGGCAGAAGTGTTGAGCACGAAGTGTCTGTTATAACAGCAATGCAGGTAATTGAGAATATTGACAGATCTAAGTACGATCCAGTGCCTATCTACGTCGACAAGAATGGAAGATGGCTTGCTGGCAATAGTCTTAAAGAATTTAAAACTTTCAAAGAAGACAGTCTTAAAGACACAAAAAGAGTTATGCTCTCAGGGAATCATGGTGATAGCAACCTTTATCTACACCCAGATGAAGTGGGTATGTTTTCAAAGAAAGTTTATACCAAAATAGATGTATTTTTTCCTGCTTTTCATGGTACATACGGTGAAGATGGAAGTATTCAGGGGCTTCTTGAACTAGTTGACGTGCCATATACAGGAGCAGGTGTGCTGGGTTCTGCTGTGGGTATGGACAAAATATTGATGAAAGACGTTTATAAGGCAAACGGACTGCCTATAGTTGAATATCTATGGTTTTATAGGGCGCAGTGGCTTTCAGACAAGAAATTAGTTTTAAATGAAATAGAGAAGAAACTTGGTTACCCTGTATTTGTAAAGCCTGCAAATCTTGGCTCAAGCATTGGAATCTCAAAGGCTAAGAATAGGGAAATGTTAGAAGTAGCTCTTGAAATAGCTGCCAGCTATGATAGAAAACTGATAGTTGAGAAAGCAGTTGATGGACCAAGAGAGATTAACTGTGCAGTAATGGGTTTTGATAACAAGGTTGAAGCTTCGTTATGCGAAGAACCATTAGGCTGGAGCGAGCTATTGTCTTTTGATGATAAATATGTGAAAGGAAACAAATCTGCCAAGGGAAAAGACTCTAAAAGGGCTATCCCTGCAGATATTTCAGATAATTTGAGGAGTGAAATAGAAAGTTTGGCTAAACAGGCATTTACTGTGATTGATGCAAAAGGTAACGCTAGAATAGACTTCCTTGTAGACACTTCAGAGAATGTATTTGTAAATGAAATCAATACTCTTCCAGGTTCTTTGGCTTTCTACCTTTGGGAAGGCAGAGGTTATGAATTTAAGACTTTAATAGACAAAATGATTGAAATAGCTACTATTACTCACAAAGAGAAACAAAAGAATATGTATACTTTTGATTCCAACCTTTTTGCAAGGACTCACTTTGGATTAAAAACTGGAAAAATGTAAGTTTATCTTACATTTTTCTTTATGCGCTAATTATAGCGAAAGGGGATATAAAGATGTCATTAAAAGATGCGATTACAGACTTAATGGAACGTCAAGGTTATAAGCCACTTATGCGTGAAGAGCTGGCTGTAAAACTAGGTATTAATAGAAAAGAGTTCAAAGATTTCTTTAAAGTAATAAATGATATGGAAAAAGAAGGATTGATATTAAGAACAAAGAATGATAGATATACGCTGTTAAATTCTGAGTATCTCACAGTTGGAGTAGTTGAGGGTAATGAAAAGGGATTCGGCTTTGTAGTATCTAAAGAAAGACCAGGCGAAGACGTGTTCATACCTCCAGAAAATATGAATGGTGCAATGCACAAAGACAAAGTAATAGTAAACTTATTGTCTGGCAAGATTCCTGGGAGAAAGCAGAATGGAGAAATTATTCGAGTTTTAGAAAGAGCAAATAAGAGTGTAATTGGTACTTTTGAAAGCAATGGAGGCTACGGATTTGTAATACCAGACAACAAAAAAATATCGTACGATTTTTTTGTTTCAAAAACAAATTCTATGAATGCAAAAAATGGACAAAAAGTAGTCGTAGAAATAACTAAATGGCCTGAAATAAGAAGAAATCCTGAAGGAAAGATCACAGAAGTAATTGGGTATCCGTGGGAAAAAGGCACGGATATTTTATCAATTGTTCGGCAGTTTGAACTTCCCAGCGAGTTTTCAGTAAAGGTAAGGCAAGAGGCAGAAGCTGTTTCAAAGGATATCTCTAAAGATGAAATTGGAAAGAGAAGAGATTTAAGAGATTTAAATACTGTTACAATTGATGGAGCTGATGCACGAGATTTTGACGATGCTGTTTCAATACAAAGGCTAGAAAATGGTGACTATAGGCTTGGAGTTCATATTGCAGATGTAGCACATTATGTTAAAGAAGGCTCTGCTCTGGATAGGGAGGCGTTAAACAGAGGAAATTCTGTGTATCTTCTGGATAGAGTAATTCCGATGCTTCCTCAGGAGTTAAGTAATGGAATATGTTCATTAAATCCCCACGAAGACAGATTGACACTAAGTGTGATAATGGACATTGATGACAAAGGAAAAGTAGTCAGCCATGAAATAATTGAGTCCGTAATCAAAAGTAAGGCAAGGTTAGTTTACGATGATGTTTCAGATTTCCTAGAAGGGAAAGGTGAAGCAAATGATACCATTGTAACACTAGAAAATGATCTTGTACTAATGAAAGAATTGATGAATATTCTTTGGGATAGAAGAGAAAAGAGAGGTAGCATAGATTTTGACTTTCCCGAAAGCTATATCGAACTAGACAAAAGTGGGAGGCCTATAGATGTAAGAAGAGCAGACAGACGGATTGCAAACAGGCTTATTGAGGAGTTTATGCTGGTCTGTAATGAAACCGTATCAGAGACATATTTTTGGGCTCAGATACCATTTTTATACCGAATTCACGAAGACCCAAGCCCCGAGAAGGTAATAGAATTTCAAAAATTTATTCATAACTTTGGATACTCAATAAAAGGAAAGGAATTATTCCCCAAGGATTTTCAAGGTCTGATTGAGGAAATTAAAGGGAAAAGAGAAGAACCTGTAATTTCAACTCTATTATTGAGGACTATGAAAAAAGCTATATATAGTGCAGAACCAGGAAAGCACTTTGGATTGGCAGCTCAGTATTATTCACATTTTACATCACCTATTAGAAGGTATCCTGATTTAGAGATTCACAGGATTATAAAATATACTCTTAAAGGAGTTATAAAACCTAGTAAGCTGGAACAGCTTGAAGGATGGCTCCCTGAGGTAGCTGAGCATACTTCAATGACCGAAAGAAGAGCAGAAGACGCAGAAAGAGAAGTAGAAGACCTTAAGAAAGCTCAATATATGGCAGAAAGAATAGGTCAGCATTACTCTGGAATAATTTCATCTTTGACAAGTTTTGGAATGTTTGTCCAGCTTGAAAATACCATAGAAGGACTAATTCATTTCAACAATATGGAAGATGATTATTACTTCTTCGACGAGATAAGCTATAAAGTTATTGGTGAACGAACAAAGAGAGTTTATAAACTTGGAGATGAAATAGAGATTATAGTTATTGGAGCAGATATTGGGAAAAAGACAATCGACTTTTCAATAAAGGGCTCAAATGTTGACAAATACAGATAATTTTGCTAAGCTTTAAACTCTATAACTTAAGAAGGTGATAGCATGAATAGATCTGCGACAAAAATTATTGCAACCAACAGAAAAGCCAGGCATGAATTCTTTATCGAAGATACGATAGAAACAGGTATCGTACTAAAGGGCACAGAGGTAAAGTCAATCAGGCTTGGAAGGGTAAATATAAAAGAAGCTTTTGCCTCTATTGATGAAGGTGAAGTATATATTAATGGGATGCATATAAGCCCTTATGAGCATGGTAATATCTACAATGTTGATCCTTTAAGGAAGAGGAAACTTCTATTACACAGACGTGAAATAAGAAAGCTTATTGGTGAAACTAAGCAAAAAGGATATACACTTATTCCACTTTCTCTATATCTTAAGGATGGAAAAGTTAAAATTGAACTAGCTCTGGCTAAAGGGAAAAAACTATATGATAAAAGAGACACATTAGCCAAAAAAGATGCTGAAAGAAGGATGCAACAGCATTCTAGCGAGAAGTATCAATAAAGTTAAATTGACTCAGACTCGAACATATGTTATAATTTAGTTGCAAAACAACGGGGGTGAACTTGGTTTCGACGGGGATACAGAATCAGGAATAGCGGGTCGTTGTCGCCAAGCAACGCTAAAAGTGGCAAAATAAATTAAACGCAAACGATAATTACGCATTTGCAGCTTAATTAAGCTGCCCGTCAAACCTGAGAGTCCCACGACTTAGGATTTGGCGCCAACTTAGTGGGGAACCGAGCTTAGCAAAGCTTTGAGCTGAGAACGGAATTGATGAAGCTACTAAAACTCATACCCTGCCAGCGGGGGATGAGCAGAGGGAATGATAAATCGCTGACTGCACCCGGAGAGATTCCTGTGGAAGGATTTTCGGACGTGGGTTCGACACCCACCACCTCCACCAAAATGATATTTATATAAAAACAACCCCTTGAAAATGAAATCAAGGGGTTTAACATATCTATTTCTCAATCACAGGAATAAGAAAAGAAGCCACGTACAAATGATTATCAGATCTTATTGCATGCATAACACCAGCTGGTACGATGAAAGCTTTGCCAACAGATAGCTCAACTTCACTGTCTTCAAGTACTCCGAAGCCCTCTCCTTTTATGCAATAAAAAATTTCATCATGCTTTGGATGTTTGTGCATTGCGACCTTCTTTTCGGCAGGTATAGAGTAGACATTGTTGACCAAAGAATTCTTAATTTTATCTAAATCCATTACTTCACTCCTTATGATCCTTTGAGCTAAAGAGTCTGCTCAGAGGATTCTACTGTAATTATCAGCACTGCTCTTGCCCAAGGAAAGCTTTCTCTGATTATTTCATATTCTTTCCCAGCTTTAGAAAACACCGCTGTTCCCTTAATTAGAAAGCCAGTTCCCTTATAGTTTTTACCCATAACTTCTCTATTGGAGATAGTGAGTAAAATTCTGTCATTTTTCATTAAGTTATCTTCAGTAACTTTCATTCTGCCAGCAGGCAAAAGAATTTTGTCGTCATCAGTTATTCTAATATAACTGTTCCATGAATTTATTACATGTGGAAATTCAGATCCCATTGTTACAATTGACAAAGCTGCGTCTGGTGGTGTTTTTATAACTTCCATTAATATTTGGTCAATCAAACGATATCACTCCTTAGGTTTACTAGTGAACCATGACCAGTTGCAATGAGAGTTGGGTTAAATGGCTTTAGCTGTTCTTGCAACAATGTCAATTGCTCTGGATTTGGAATCTGCATAGAACTTATACTTTCAATTTCTTTAAGCCAATCGGAATCCTTTGAAAGTCCTCTTGAATCACCTCTGGTAATCATAAGGTCACTACTAAAAAATATTCCCCTTGTATTTTCGATTGCGAGAATACCTTCCCAAAGATGAACTTCGGATGGATAACTTATAAATTCTAACTTGAATGAATTAGTGTTTAATGATTCTCCTGGTTTTTTAATTAATACTTCACAGTCTATACCAAAACCGTTGAGCTCCCTTGCAGTAACTTCTGAACATATTGTTATGGCAGAAGGATAAGCATCAAGAATAATGCTTAATCCACCACATTCATCAGCCTCAAAATGTGAGGCGAAGATGTATTTTAATTCTTTTTCTCCCAAGACTTCTTTTAACTGTGGAACAAGAGCTTTTGCTTGATGAATATTTCCTGTATGAAACAGTATTGGCTCTTCAGTAAGAAGCAGATACTGATTAAAAGTCAGGTTAATAGCAGGAATATAAGTGCTAAACTGATAAAGATCTTCTCCTATAAGATTCATGAAATCACTCCTTAAATATTATATAGATGCAAATAAACATCCATCTATATAATAGAATAAGCTCAGATAATTCATTTTGCAAGTGTTATATTTCGATTTACGAAACAAATTGAGCGTCATAGATGAATTGTCTCTGTTGTTTTTAGACAAAATCAGTGGTAGTATATAAAAAGATAATTCAATAGATTATAAACTGGAGGATATGAATGAAAAAAGGTGATTTTATCTGGGTGACAGCATTACTTGCGATTATAGCATTTATTGCATTTCCTGCTACAAACAAAATTTTTATGGATTTTACAACTGCACATCCTTATGTATCTGGCTTTATAAAATTTGGAATTCTTGCAACTATGGGAGAGCTGCTTGCTGTGAGAATAGTTAAAAAGACATGGGACGAGTTACCAAAAGGTGTACCCTATAGAGCTTTAGTCTGGGGTGTTTTGGGCATGCTAATAGTTCTGTCATTTGAAATATATGGAAGTGGTGTCTTAGCTGCACAGTCCAAAGGACTATTGCCTAAGGGTGGAGGATTTATTTATGCAATCCTTGTAAGTACCCTTCTAAATACTACGTTTGCTCCAATGCTGATGGGTACACATAAAATTACTGATACTTATATTGATTTGGCGTATAAAATGCCAGGGCAAAAACCTACAGTAAAAATGATTGCCGATAATATTGATTGGAACGGTTTTCTTTCATTCGTAATATTAAAAACGCTACCTATTTTCTGGATCCCTGCACATACCATAACATTTATGTTACCAGCGGAATATAAAGTGCTTTTTGCAGCAACTTTATCCTTGGCTTTAGGACTAATATTGGCTTTTGCTAAGGCAAGACCTTCAACAGCTAAGTAATGGAGGCACAAAATGATTCACGATATTGAACCTAAGATACTTAAAAATCAATTTACAAATAAAAAAGCTGAGCCTAAAGACCTTTTTCTTGCATATGATTGCGATTCAGTACTGATCAGAGAAGATAAGGACAAATTATGGTATCCATCATTTAATGATTTTGAGACTACTCACCCAGATTTAAAAGAAAATGCTAAATTTTTATTTTCAATAGATGAGATTGATTATTTTCTTGTAGAGGGAGAAGAACTAGATATAGAAGGATGGATTTATGTAAGTACTGGAAGATTTCGTACAGAACCGAAATATTGGCGCTCCTTTGCAGGAGTTTTAGGATGGCAGCTAAACAGATGGTACAACAATCATAAGTATTGTTCAAGGTGCGGGTCTATACTGACACCTTCTGAAAAAGAAAGAATGCTCTTATGCAATAATTGTGGATTTACGGTATATCCTACGATTTCACCGTGCGTGATAGTAGCTGTTTATAATGGTAATAAAATTCTTTTGACAAAATACGCAGGTAGATCCTATGCAAGGTATGCATTAATAGCAGGCTTTGCAGAGATAGGAGAATCACTTGAACAAACAGTACATCGGGAAGTAATGGAAGAGGTAGGGCTAAAGGTTAAGAATCTCAGTTTTTACAAGAGCCAGCCCTGGCCATTTACAGATACACTCTTGTCAGGCTTTTATGCCGAGCTTGATGGAGATGATACGATTACTTTGGACAAGAATGAACTGCAATTAGCTGAATGGATTGATAGGGAAAATGTACCACCTAACGATTTGAAGATAAGCCTTACTGGAGAAATGATGGATAATTTCAGACTTAAAAAATTTTGAGGAGACTTTAATTAAAGTCTCCTCTTTTGCAGGGCCCCCCTGCTCAGTGTTACAGTCAGGTGTGACAGACGCTGTCATACAGCTTAAAAAATAACTCAATTTTGTCCCGTGTTTCATTATTTTCGTTAGATTTTAGGAGTGCATCCCTTTCGCTTTCGAAATCTTCGAAAAAGCCACGGTTTCTAAAGATATATAAAACGTTATTGCCATCATCAGGGCTTTCTGTAAAGGCATCAATGAAAATAAATGGGTCTTTTTCATACAAGGAAAGGATTACTCTCTCATAAAAGTCTAACATTGCTCCTTCGGGATTAGAATAGAGCTTCTGCACAGCTATAAATTCTTCCTTACTAGTAGAATTAATAAGAGTAGTCCACAAATCATCTATTTCATTTTCTGGTAGTTCCTTATCGTATTCAGCCCAGTACAGCTCTTCCATTAAATCAAGTCTTTCATCGTATTTGTCTGTTGTTAACAGCAACTCTGTGACTTGTTTGAGTTCCATATAAATCACCTCACTATTTAGATACCCATTTGGGTACAGAAAGAATATGATTACTGAAAATATGGGTATTAATTCATTGAAGATTCATATTAATTTAGGAAATTTTCTAAGCTACAATGGATGGTAAATAAGGAGGCAGTAAAATGGGCTCAATAATAATAAAGAGAGTTTATGATGCACCCGAGGAAAGTGATGGTTATAGAATACTAACTGATCGGCTTTGGCCTAGAGGGATAAAAAAAGAAAACGTAAAAGCAGATTTGTGGGCAAAAGATATAACTCCAAGCAATGAGTTAAGAAAAGAATTTCATCAAAATTTAGATTTCGAAGTCTTTAATAAGAAATACTTGAAAGAGATTGCAGACAATCCAAAAGCCCCAGAATTTAGGGAATTGGCAATTGAAAAGTTATCTAAGGGAAACATAACTTTATTGACAGCTTCAAAAAACATGGATTTTAATCAATGTCATGTATTGAAAAATTGGATTGAGAATAAGCCTGAATAAATAATTTAAAACAGAAAAACCCTCGATAAACGAGGGTTTTTTGACTGGATTAAAGAACTACTATATTTTCAGCTTGAAGACCTTTTTGGCCTTCTACAACTTCAAATTCTACAGCTTGACCTTCTTCAAGAGTCTTAAATCCATCTTTTTGAATTTGTGAAAAGTGTGCGAAAACGTCTTTTCCGTCATCTCCTGTGATAAATCCAAATCCTTTTTCTGCGTTGAACCATTTTACTGTACCATTCATAATGAGTACCTCCATAAAAAATATTTCTTAAAACGATTTCAGTAATTCAGTTTCAAATCACGATACCGTTACTATTATGAATAGCAAGTATAGAGACGTTTACTGCGTTACTTTCTTTTCGATTAAGCTCCAGCTAAGCATAACACGAATGTAAACATAATGCAAGAAGAACAGCATAAATTATTGTGCTGAATTCTCGAATATGTTAAATTTGTCAGCTATCTGAGCAAGGTTTTCAGAATTTATGTCGTCTTTAAGCATAGGAAGCTTATATATCCTCTTATCCTTGAATGTATCCTTAATAATATTCAGATACATGATTTCATCTTGTTTTTTCTTAATCCAGAACTCATCCTTTAGGTCGTCTGGAAGAAGCTTGTTGACAATAACTCCTTCAATTGTAATATTATATTTTTCTAAGATGCTGATTGCTTTTTTAGTTTCATCTATGGGAAGTTTTTCAGCATTGATTACGAACATAAAGGAGACCAAATCCTTGTTAGTCATAATTTCTTTTGCTTGGGATACTCTTTCGTATCTCTTACGTAAAATCTTTATGACCTCATCACTTTCAATGTTTTCTTTTGTTTTTTTTGCTTGATTCATAGCCATAGACATTATTGTGATGGATTTCTCTCTCTTTTCAATCAGAGATTCAAGCCACCCGCCTAGAAGTTCGGGTAGACTTAACAGTCTTACGGTGTGCCCTGTTGGCGCTGTATCAAAGATAATTCTGTCGTAATTGTCGTTTTCAAGGACAATTATTTCAATCATTTTATCAAATAGTGCAGCCTCTTCAGTTCCAGGAGAGATTGATGCTGCATCAATTTGCTTATTAATCTCTGCGACTATTATAGGACTGACTATGTTTTTAAGGCTTTCTCTAACTCCGTTCATGTAAATTGCACTTTCTTTAGCTCCACTTATCTCTATAGCATCGAGATTTGGATATAATTCACCAATAGTTTCTCCTATCTGTTTGTCGAAGATATCGGAAGTAGAGTGTGCTGGGTCTGTGGAAACCAACAGAGTTTTGAGCCCACTTCGCGCTGAATGAAGGGCATACGATGCACTGCAGGTCGTTTTACCCACGCCGCCTTTACCACCAAAAAAAATAATTTTATTCATTAGTTACCTCCTTAAGCATCAAGCCCGAAATCTGCCCATTTTTGTTGCCAGATATACATTTTACTTATCATCCGGAATTGCCATCCATCAAGGTCTTCAGCTATTAGTGGCAAAAGTTCTAGAGAATAGTAAGATGTTGGGAAGGGTATTCCCAAAAGATCCCCGTAACACAAAAGGATGAACTCATCCATAACATCGTGTGCTTCTTTTACCATAATTTCTCTTGATCGCCTGTTGAAGTCTGTCGCTGCACCAAAGAATTCTTTGAACATTGTCAGATATTCTTTAAATTTACTCATAACACACCTCCTTAATACGATACCTTATTCTATTGATTACATTATAGCAGTAAATGTCTTAAATTAGTGAATTTTTAGTAAAATGTATATAATTATTTGGTTCTCCGATATGGTATTTTATCCATTCGTTAAAATCTGAGGCGATTGATAATGAAATTACATGTCAAAAAATGAGTATTGACTATTAAATTCGGCACTAAAAGTAGGTAATAGATTAGTAAAATTACGTATTACTGTTGAAAATTGGCAATAATGGGTATTATATCCATGTTAAGATTACTCTGAAAGTCCATTTTACAGGATAAGGATACTGCTGGTATTGATAATCCTGCGAATTGGAGATATAATTTATTCAGGGTCATAATAGAACCAAATTTAAGGGGGTAAAATAATGAAAAGAGTACTGGCGATTGCCATGGCAATCATGTTGGTGGTTGTGAGTTTAGCAGGATGTACAAGCACACCGACTTCAGACGGTGGTAGCGGAACAGAAATCGCTCTAATCACTGACAAAGGTAACATTGACGACAAATCATTTAATCAGGGATCATGGGAGGGTGTTGTAGCTTTTGCAAAAGCTGAAGGCATTTCTCACACTTACATTAAACCTGAAGAAGCATCAGATGCGGGTTACCTAGCAGCAATTGACCTGGCTGTGACAGGCGGAGCCAAAGTTATTGTAACACCAGGGTTCTTATTTGAAGTCCCAATATTTGAAGCTCAGACCAAATATCCGGATGTAAAGTTTATACTTCTAGATGGTGCACCACACAATGCGGACTATACTGAATTTGAAACAAAGAGTAATGTAGCAAGTATTGTTTATGCCGAGGAACAATCTGGGTATCTTGCAGGATATGCAGTTGTAAAAGATGGAATGAGAAATCTTGGTTTCATGGGCGGTATGGCAGTACCAGCAGTCCAAGCATTTGGATATGGATTCCTTCAGGGTGCTGAAGATGCAGCTGCCGAATTAGGACTTGCTGATGGTGCAATAAAAGTTACTTATCATTACACTGGTAACTTTGAAGAAAATGATACCAACAAAGCTACTGCAAGGACTATGTATCAAGAAGGCGTAGAAGTTATATTTGCTTGCGGTGGAGCTGTAGGTAAGAGCGTTATGTCCGCAGCAGCTGAAGCAGGTACCAAAGTTGTTGGTGTTGACGTAGACCAAAGGTACGACAGTGATACTGTTATTACTTCTTCAACAAAAGGGCTAGCACCTTCTGTAATTAGTGTACTTGAATCAATTTACAAAAATAATTCCTGGGCAAACTTTGGTGGAACCACAACTGTATTTAGCGCACAAAACAATGGAGTAGGTTTGCCAACAGTTGTAATTGGAGACCCAGATGGAGATGCATTTGACAGATTTGAAAGTTTTGACAAAGCTCAGTACGATGTGCTATATGCAAGTTTAGTATCTGGCGGAGTAAGCGTAATAAGAGAAATTGACGTTGAAGATGCTAGTGGATATGCTACTAAAGATGAGCTTACAAATGGTTTAGGTTTGGGAAAAGTTGTTGTAACTACAAGGTAATAGAATCTATTTTATAGAGTACTGATTTAAGCCTTGTTAGATGAAATGAAGAGGAGAGGCGAAAGTTTCTCCTTTTTTTCATATTCTCTAACACAAGGCCGTTTACTTTACATTATTACTTGGGTATCATTAACTTGTCATATGTTTATCGTGTTTAAGTTGAAAATATATTATAAAAGAGGTTGACGTGGAAAATTATATTATTGAAATGCTCAATATAACAAAAGAATTTCCTGGTATAATTGCTAATGACAACATTACTTTAAAATTGAAGAGGGGAGAAATACACGCTCTTTTAGGCGAGAATGGTGCAGGTAAGTCGACACTTATGAGCGTATTATTTGGACTTTATCAGCCAGAAGCTGGTGAAATAAGAAAAAATGGTGAAGTGGTAAAGATAAATAATCCAAATGATGCAAATGCCCTTGGAATAGGTATGGTCCATCAGCATTTTAAACTGGTGGAGATATTTACTGTGCTTGAAAATATAATTTTGGGTGTTGAACCAAACAAAATGGGTTTTCTACAAAAACAACATGCTAAGGAAAAAGTCACTGAACTTAGCGAAAAGTACGGTCTTAAAGTAAATCCAGATGCACTTATTGAGGATATAACAGTAGGTATGCAACAGAGAGTTGAAATTTTAAAAATGCTCTATAGAGATAATGAAATTCTTATATTTGATGAACCTACAGCTGTTCTGACGCCTCAAGAGATTAAAGAGTTACTGCAGATTATGCGCGACTTTGCAAATGAAGGAAAGTCGATACTCTTTATTACACATAAGCTAAATGAAATAATGGAAGTAGCTGACAGATGTACTGTTTTAAGAAAAGGAAAGTACATGGGAACTGTTGATGTTGATACTACTAGTAAAGAAGAGCTTTCGAAGATGATGGTTGGGAGAGATATCACATTTACTGTTGAGAAGGAAGAAAGAGAACCTGACAAGGTGGTACTTTCTGTAAAGGATTTGACGGTTGCATCAAAGACCCATAGAAACAATGCAGTCAGAGGAGTGTCATTTGATGTAAGAGCAGGAGAGATTGTCTGCCTCGCAGGAATAGATGGCAATGGGCAAACTGAGTTTGTACACGCTCTGACAGGCCTTGAAAAAGCCTTGTCAGGAACAATAGAGCTTATGGGAGTAGATATTACCAAAGCTACTATAAGAAAGAGATCGGTCACTGGCATGAGTCATATACCAGAAGATAGGCATAAACATGGTCTTGTGCTGGATTACACTTTAGAGCAGAATCTGGTATTGCAGCGATATTGGCAGCCACAGTTCCAAAGAAAAGGGTTCATAAAATTTCATGAAGTAAGAGAATATGCTGAAAAGCTGATTGATAAATTTGATATAAGAAGCGGACAGGGACCTATTACTCCTGCAAGGAGCATGTCAGGAGGAAACCAACAAAAGGCAATTGTTGCTCGAGAAATTGACAAAGAACATACTCTTTTAGTAGCTGTTCAACCAACAAGAGGTCTCGATGTTGGAGCAATAGAATATATACACAGACAATTAGTAGAGAGAAGAGACTCAGGAAAAGGTGTATTGCTTGTATCACTTGAACTGGATGAAGTTATGGATGTCAGTGATAGGATTTTAGTTATGTTTGAAGGTGAAATTGTTGGAGAACTGGATCCTAAGACAACTACAGTACAAGAACTTGGTCTTTACATGTCAGGGGCAAAACGAAATGCTTTAAAGGAGAATGAGAATGCAGGATAGCAAGAGCCCTATACCAAAACTAAAACACAATATTAAAGAAATAATCGGTAGTACAGGCCTTAACTCATTTACTGCAGCTATGATGGCCATATTCCTTGGTCTGATTTTTGGATTTATTGTTATGCTTGCTGCATCTCCGGGTAATGCAGTTGCAGGATTCAGATATATTCTAGTCGGAGGACTTAGAAGAGTAGGAGATGTATTCTATTTTGCGACGCCTATTTTAATGACTGGCCTTGCAGTTGGATTTGCATTTAAAATGGGTTTGTTTAACATTGGCGCATCAGGGCAGTATACCATGGGTATATATTTTGCTCTTTATGTAGGATTTATGTGGAATCTTCCAAGTTCAATACACTGGATAGTAGCAATTATTGCTGGAATGGTCGGGGGAATAATATGGGGTCTAATTCCTGGGATTTTTAAGGCTTTACTCAATGTTAACGAAGTTATAACTTCAATAATGTTCAACTACATAGGCATGTATTTTGTTGATATGCTTATACAAGGAAATTCTGTTATGTACGTTTCGACAAAGACCAGGACAAGCTATCTGCCATCTGAAGTTCAAATCCCTTCATTGGGGATAACTGGATCAAATGTCAATTTTGGGATCGTGTTAGCGATAATTATTGGGATTATCCTTTATATAGTATTGCAGAAGACAACTTTTGGATATGAGCTAAAAGCTACTGGATTTAATAAACATGCTGCAGAATATGCCGGGATGAAGGGAAGGACTAATATTATTTTAACCATGGGTATAGCTGGTGGCCTTGCAGGTCTTGGTGGTGCTTTTGCTATACTTGCTCCATCAGCAATTGCAGGAAGTAGTATGACCTACGAGCCAATAAATATCATTGCAGCTAACGGGTTTAATGGAATTGCCGTAGCTCTTTTAGGAAGTGCTCACCCACTTGGTACAATTTTTTCTGCACTTTTTATATCCTATATTCAAAGAGGGGGCACCTTAGCAAGTCTTGTGGGCTTCAAACCAGAAATAATTGATATTGTAATAGCAGTAATTATTTATTTTTCCGCTTTTGCAATGATTATGAATGAAGCTGCTGCAGCATTTATTAAAACTAGGTTTGGTCGAAAAGCTGAAGAAGAGACTGATAAAAGCAAAGAGGAGGCAAGCTGATGAGTACTGTATATTATCTGATACAAAACATGCTTCCTGTGGCAATTCCTTTGCTATTGGTTGCATTGGGTGGAATGTTTAGTGAAAGAAGTGGAGTTGTCAATATTGCTTTAGAAGGTATAATGCTTTTCGGAGCGTTTTTTGGAGCTCTATTTGTATTCTTCGTTCAGAATCAGGGCATGAATCCTCAAGTAGTCCTTCTTTTGGGGATGCTGGTTGCTGCAGTTGCCGGACTTATATATTCTCTTCTGCTGTCATTTGCATCTGTAACTATGAAAGCAGACCAGGTTATAACTGGAACTTCACTTAACATGCTCATTCCTGCGGTAATACTATTGTTTTCAAAGATGTTTTTTGGGAGTGATGGTATAACTACAAGAATGAATTTCTACATCAGAGAATTTCCTGTTTTAGGGAAATTGCCTATAATTGGACCAATTCTTTTCCAAAAGACTTATCTAACCGTAATAATTGGATTTATATTTCTGGCAATTTCAATAATAGTCTTATATAAAACAAGATTTGGGTTGCGACTGATGGCTTGTGGAGAGCATCCCCATGCTGCAGATTCCGTAGGAATAAACGTATACAAGATGAGGTATGCAGGAGTAAGTATTTCTGGAGTGCTTGGTGGAATAGGTGGGTTCTTTTATTCAGTAGGAATAATTGATGGGAACATAAATGGACACTCTGGAGTAGCGGGATTTGGATTTTTAGCACTGGCAGTTATGATATTTGGGCAGTGGAAACCGTTGAGAATATTTTTTGCAGCACTATTCTTTGCATTTCTTCGAACTGTAGCCTATTCAGTTTCTTTGATACCATTTCTATGGAAGTTGGGAATCAATCAGAACTACTATAAGATGATGCCATACCTGGCTACAATGGTTGTCCTTGCATTTACATCTAAAAAATCAAGGGCTCCAAAAGCGGAAGGCATACCATATGACAAATCTCAAAGATAAGTTAAAGAAAGAGGATTCCTGGCAGGGAAATCCTCTTTTTTTTCAAAAATGTAAAAATGGGTATTAGTATTATAGTAAAACACTGTTATATCCTGTATTCGTTTATAGAGGGGGGAGTCAGATGAATAAAATATTAGTTGCTGCAGATGGCTCAAAATACTCTAAGAAAGCTCTGTTTAAGGCACGACAATTGGCGACATCATTAAATTGCGAAGTAGCTGTGCTTACAGTTGTAAACATTTGGGATAATGTCTATGTTCAGAACAGGGAGCTAAAGCTCGAACTTGGAAAAACAGCATTAAATCATGCAGAAAAAGTTCTTAGAGAGGCAGAAGAAATTTTTGAAGGTTTTGAAGGCAATTTTTCTACACTCCACAAAACTGGTGATATTGTGGAAGAGATAGTTAAATTTGCTGAAGAAGAAAACTTTGACTTACTTATAATGGGTAGTAGGGGACTTGGAGCATTTTCCAGAACTCTGCTAGGAAGTGTGTCAGATAAAGTGGTACACCATATTGGGATTTCAGTGATGATTGTTAAATAGAAAGAGATGATGACTTGTTTGAGCTACTAATCAATCGCCCCAGTCTTTCGGGGCGTTTTCATTGTCTAGGAAATTAAGTAAAGGAGAATTTAATGGAAACATACAATGTCGAATTACTAAAAGATTACATTAAGAAGTCAAAATACACAGTTATATTAACTGGTGCCGGAATGTCTACAGAAAGTGGATTGTCTGATTTCAGATCGAGAAATGGCATCTGGAAAAAATATGATCCAATGGTTGTTGCAACGAAGAATGCAATAATTTCAGATTATGATACTTTCCATGAATTTTATTCGCTTAGAAGAAGTGCAAACGAAGAAAAGAAGCCACATAAAGGACATTATATACTAGCTGAGTGGGAGAAAAAAGGATTAGTACAAACGATAATAACTCAGAATGTAGATACTTTCCATACCGACGCAGGAACAAAGAATCTGATTAGCTTGCATGGGAGTATTAATAAATATAAATGCGATAGTTGTGGACGCGAAACAGACAGAGATAGATTTATGAGAAAGGATAAATGTGAATACTGTGGTGGAAAGCTTAGGCCTGATATTGTTCTTTTCGGAGAATCCCTACCTGAGAATGAACTGGAAAGAGCAATTATAGAATCAGAAAAAGCAGACCTATTTATAGTAATCGGTACAAGCTTAACTGTATATCCCGCAGGGAATTTACCTTTCCGTTCTAATGGAAATAAAGTATATATCAACGATGTAAATGAAAGTAGGAAGAAATTTGATTTGGTAATACTTGGCAAAGCAGGTGAAATATTGTCTGAAGTTGACAGACTTTTGAATATTTAATTTATTTTCATACGCTTTACACATTATTAGAGTAGAATTAACATAGCGGAGGTACGTTATGATAAAGTTACTTGTCGTCGATGACGAAGAAAAGATAAGAGCAGTTTTACGTGAATATGCAGAATTTGAAGGTTTTGAAGTTGTTGAAGCTCTAGATGGAATGGACGCAGTAGACATATGCAGAAAAGAGAGCTTTGATATCATCATAATGGATATTATGATGCCTAAATTGGATGGATTTTCAGCTGTAAAAGAAATCAGGAAAACTTCAGACACTCCTGTTTTGATGCTATCTGCAAGAGGGGATGAGTATGATAAGCTATTTGGATTTGAGCTTGGGATTGATGACTACGTTGTTAAACCTTTTTCTCCTAAAGAAATTATGGCTAGAATTAATGCTATTGTTAAGAGGGCTACAATAAACGAAACTTCAAAATTATTAGTTTTTAACGGATTGTCTATTGATTTGGAAGGAAGAGATGTTTATATTGACAATGACAGAGTTGAATTGACTCCAAAAGAATTTGATTTGTTAGTGTATCTTGCAGAGAATAAAAATAAGGCAGTTACAAGAGAACAACTATTGAGAGAGATATGGGGATACGATTATTTTGGAGATGATAGAACTATCGATACACACGTAAAAATGTTGAGGAACAGCCTTGGTGTGTACCGTGATTATATTATCACAATGAGGGGCATTGGATATAAATTTCAAGAAAAGGATAGTAGAAGAAGATGATGTCAAAAATAGATCGAAAATCTTTGAAATTTAAACTATGGCAATATTTTGTAGCTTTTGCGGTAGCTATTCTGGTGATGTTATGGCTTTTACAAACAGTTTTCTTAAATAGCTATTATAAAACAATGAAAGCAAATGAAATCAAAAAAATTGGCAATAGAATAGTTGAATTATACGGAACTGAAGAGTTTGAAAAGACGCTAATCGAGGTATCGTTCACTGAAGGGATATCAATTAGTATCTTAGACCAGGATGGCAAATTAATTTATCCTTTAGATTTATTTGATTTGCTAAGACAACCTAGGCTAAACGAAGGAACCTTTAATGAATTTCTTTCAAAATTATTTAAATCTGGAAATGATTATGTCGTATATACAAGAACTGATGAAAGAGTGAGAGACCCTGTTTTAATTTATGGCGCCATTCTTAAAAACCCATCGGGGTCCAATTACTTTCTCTTTATTAATTCAATGCTTGAACCTATAGATTCAACAATTACTGTACTTAAGAGTCAACTCTTAATAATAACCTTTATTTCTATTGTTATGTCGATGGCAATATCAGTTTTGCTTGCGAGACGACTTTCAAAACCAATAATTAGAATAACAGACTCAGCTCGGTTATTGTCAGGCGGAGATTATGATGTCAGATTTGATAATGGCTCATATACCGAAGTTGATAATCTGGCAACTGCTTTAAATACTACAACCAAAGAGCTTAAGCAGACTGAAGAACTAAGAAGAGACTTAATAGCCAATGTAACACATGATTTAAAGACACCATTGACTGTAATAAAATCTTATAGTGAACTAATAAGAGATATATCAGGTGAAGACAGTATAAAAAGAGATGAGCATATAGAAACCATCATAGAAGAGGCAGACAGACTTTCGTCACTTGTAGATGATATGCTGGAGATGACCAGATTGCAGTCTGGCGCGTATAAACTCGAAATAAAGACAACCGATCTATACAAAACTACTGCCGAAGTTTTAGATAGATTTAAGATTTATGAGGAACAAGATGGCTTCACTTTTTTACTTACAGGTGGTGGGGATACCGATGCTGAATTTGATTCCAAAAGAATTTCTCAGGCCATATATAATTTGATTTTGAATGCGATAAACTTTTCTGAAGACAGTCGGGAAATAGAAGTTTCAGTAAACGAGATAAAAGGAGGAGTTGTGCTCTCCGTAAAAGATCATGGAGTAGGAATATCAGAAGAAAATTTACCTCATATTTGGGATAAGTATTTTAAGGTTGGGAAATCTCACTCTAGAGAGAAATCGGGCTCAGGAGTTGGTCTTTCGATTGTTAAGGCAATAATTGAAGCCCATAAAGGTGCGTATGGTGTTGAAAGTGAAATAGGAAATGGCAGTAGATTTCATTTCACTCTTTATAAATAAGAGCATTTCTATTGAAATTGCTCGTAATATCTTATAAAATCTAATTAAAAGAGAAAGAGGGGGATATGATTGAGTAGACCTACCAGAGAAGAAGCTTTTGAGCTATTGAATAAGTATGTTGAAAATGACAGCCAGATAAAGCATGCATTGGCAGTCGAAGCTGTAATGGTCCACTTTGCCAGGTTATTTGGCGAAGATGAAGATAAATGGGGAGTGATTGGTCTAATTCACGACTTGGACTATGACAAATATCCAGAAGAGCACTGTAAAGTGACAGAACAGATATTAAAGGAGGAAGGTTGGCCTGATGATTATATCAGGGGAGTAATGAGCCATGGATGGAAAATTTGCACAGATGTTGAGCCAATAGAAATCATGGAAAAAACTATTTACGCTGTCGACGAGTTAACTGGCCTTATAGCAGCTACAGCGCTTATGAGACCAAGTAAATCGATTCTCGATATGGAACCTAAGTCTGTAAAGAAAAAATGGGGACAGAAATCTTTTGCAGCAGGTGTAAATAGGGAAGTCATCGAAGAAGGCATCGCGATGATGGAAATGGATCTTATGGATGTCATAAGAGAGACAATTACAGGGATGAGAACTGTAGCCGAGGAGATAGGTCTCAAAGGTAATGTTTAGGAAGTAATAAATTTTTGGAGGGGATTAAATGTCAAAGTATTATGCAGAACCATTTAAAATAAAAATGGTTGAACCAATTAAAATTCTTACAAAAGAAGAGAGAATTGAAAAAATTAAAGCTGCAAATTACAACGTTTTTTCACTTAATGCTGAAGATGTGTACATTGACCTTTTGACTGACAGTGGTACAGGCGCTATGAGTGCTAATCAGTGGGCAGGAGTAATGGTTGGTGACGAATCCTATTCAGGATCAAAGAGTTTTAAAAATCTGATGGTATCTGCTAAAGATATTTTTGGATACGAGTATTTCCAACCTGTACACCAGGGCAGAGCAGCTGAAAAAGTTGTCATGCCAATATTTTTAAGAGAAGGAAAAGTTGCAATTTCAAATATGCATTTTGACACTACAAGAGCTCACGTAGAACTGTCAGGTGCAAGAGCTATAGACTGCGTTATTCCTGAGGCTCTTGATACTGTATCCTTCCACCCTTTTAAAGGTAATATGGATAACAAGAGACTTGTTGAGTTAATCGAAGAGCACGGCGCAGAAAACGTAGGTATGATAATAATTACTGTGACAAATAATAGTGCTGGTGGACAGCCAGTTTCTATTGCAAATATGAGAGAAACCTCAGAAATTGCTAAATCTTATAACATTCCAGTTTGCATAGATGCAGCTAGATACGCTGAAAACGCTTACTTCATAAAAAACAGAGAAGAAGGCTATGCAGATAAATCGATCAAGGATATTGCTAAAGAAATGTTCAGTTTTGCAGATGTATTTACTATGAGTGCAAAGAAAGATGCAATTATCAACATGGGTGGGCTTATAGGTATTAAAAATGATGCCGAGCTTTATGAGACAGTTAAAGCCAGAACAATTCCCTTTGAAGGATTTATTTCATACGGTGGACTTTCAGGCAGAGATATTGAAGCTATGGCAATTGGATTACAAGAAGGTACAGACTTTGACTTTCTGAAATATAGAATTGGACAAATGGAATACTTAGCTGAAAAACTGGATGAAGCCGGAATATCTTATCAATCCCCAGTTGGTGGCCATGCGGTATTCCTTGATGCGAAAAAATTACTTCCGCATATTCCATACTATGAATTCCCAGGACAAACACTTGCTTTGGAACTATATATTGAAGCTGGAATAAGAAGCTGTGATATTGGTTCGTATATGATGGGTAATGACCCTGATACTGGTGAGCAGATAGAATCAGAATTTGAGTTCACAAGACTTGCTATACCAAGAAGAGTGTATACTCAGTCACACCTTGATGTAATAGTGGAAGCACTAAAAGCAATCAAAGATAGAAAAGACACACTTAAAGGATATAGAATTACTTGGGAGCCAAAAGTTCTCAGACACTTTACGTCCAAACTTGAACCAATAAAATAATAAAGAATAAAATTATGATGTAAAGGCCTGACTATGTTCAGGCCTTTATTACGGGAGGTGCTGAATGAAAAAGATATTTATAGCGATAAGTTTAGTTCTAATAATGGTATTGGCAGGATGCAGCCAGAAAACAGAAGAAATTGCTGGTGTTACCGAAGAAATCTATAATCTGGAAGTAGATGGAGGCACTATTTATGGAACGCTTGCACTTCCAGAAGGAAATGGACCTTTTAAAGTTGCGATAATCCATCAGGGATCAGGGCCGACAGACAGAAATGGGAACAGTGCCATTGGTGGCTCTAATAACAGCTTGAAAATGGTTGCAGAAGGGCTTGCGAAAGAGGGAATAGCATCAATTAGGTATGATAAGAGAGGAATAGCCGAATCCATGTCTTTAGTAAAAGATGAAAGAGATCTAGTATTTGAAGATTATATTGAAGATCTGGAAAAATGGATAGAAAAAGCTAAGAAAGATGAAAGATTTGGAGATGTTTATCTTATAGGACACAGCGAAGGGGCTTTGATAGCAGCAGTTGCAGCATCAAGAAATGATATTTCAGGTTACATTTCACTTGCAGGTGTAGGAGAACCAGCCTATGAAACATTGCGAAGGCAGCTTTCTCCTCAGCCCAAGGAAGTTACTGATCTCACTAATCCGATAATAGATGAACTGGTTGCTGGAAGAACTGTAAGTGATGTGCCTGACATATTAGCAGCGTTGTTTAGAGATAGTGTTCAGCCATATTTAATTTCTTGGTTTAAATATAATCCAACAGAAGTTTATTCGAATATCTCCGCACCAATGATAATTATCCAAGGAGATAATGACTTTCAGGTAACAGTTAACGATGCAGAAATGCTCGGGAATGCAACAGGTCTGGAACCAGTAATTATTGCTGGCATGAATCATATCTTGAAGGATGCACCGACAGACATTACGGAAAATCAAAAAACATATCAAAATCCAGTTCTTCCACTGCATGAAGAACTCATGAAAACAATAATAGATTTCATTAATGGAAATTAGAAAAGACTCTTGAAGAGTCTTTTTTATATGGAAACGCATATATGGTATAATACAATGAATTAAACTGTGAAATTCTGTAAATTCATAAAATTATAAGACAATCTGGAGGTTAACAATGAAGAGGATTTCTATTTATATTTTAATAATTTTATTGTTGATGCAGTCATCAATATCTTTTGCTGAAGTATTTGAACCTGGGATTCCTCAGAACGTAATGCTAGGACTTGATCAAGAAGAAAGCACAATCCTTAACCTATCATGGATAAATGCTAATTCACTGGGAGATTATATAGGGGAGGATGGCTTTTCAGTAGGATTGCATTATCATGTCAATCTGTATATTCGATACGATGATGAGGTGTATTCGAAAGACATATATTACAATTACAATGACTTCGCAGAAGATGAATCTGGTAGAATCTGCATTTCGATTTCTCCTAATGAACTTGAAATTCCAATTGAAGCTATTGATCTGCTTTCCACTTCTTATAGCATTAGGGTCCGCTATCTAAAGACAATGCTTGATATTATTGGATATTATAATTTGACGGGAGGATATAGTGCAATTGCAAGTCTTGGGCTTGTATACCCATATAATTACGCAAGTAACTGGGCAATCGAAGAGTTAGATAATTCTATCAAGTATGGTTTTATAACTAATAGAATAAGCTCAAATATGAGAGATATAATAACTAGGGAAGAATTTAGTGAAATGATGGTAAAACTTTACGAATCTAAAGAAGAAGACGATGAAATCGATTATGGTAATCCGTTCTTCGACACACAAAATCCTGTTATAGCTAAAGCTGCAGGTCTTGGAATCATTATGGGGTATGAGGATGGCAGCTTCAGACCAGATAATCCAATATCAAGACAAGACATAGCAGTTATCTTGTATAGAACATTGCAGTTAATGATACCTAAGTTTAATAATTCTTATGAACCTAGACCTATATTTGAAGAAATAAGTGATTATGCGTACCCAGCAGTTATGTTTTTAGCAGGTCACGATATACTTAGAGGAGATCAAAATGGAGTCCTCAGCCTTATGGAGCACACAACAAGAGAGCAGGCTGTCTTACTAACCCTTCGGGCATACGAAGAATTTAAATAGATATCCATAATTTGACCATCTTTAGGAAATTTGACACTGATAAGGAGAGGAGAAAATGATACAAAATAATATTGGGGAACTTGCAGCTATTGGAACTGCTCTCAGTTGGACAATAGTAGGATTAATTTTTGGTAAAGTAAGCACGCGTATAGGAAGTGCCTCAACTAACTTTTATAAACTTATATTTGGCTTCATAATGCTCACGGCAACAGCATTTGTAACTAGAGGTCTGCTGTTTCCAACAGATGCCAATTTGCACAACTGGATATGGTTGACAATTTCAGGGGTATTAGGCTTTTTTGTAGGCGATTATTTTATGTTAAAAGGCTACATAGAAGTTGGGGTAAGAGTATCAATGGTCCTAATGGCCGCCAGTCCTCCAATGGCTGCAATTCTAGGATTTATCTTACTTCATGAAACACTATCTGCCACAGGGCTTTTGGGGATGTTCGTCACTATTGCAGGAATTATTATGGTTATATTAAGTAAGGATGATAACAAAAGCAAAGTTAAAGTAAAATATTCAATTAGAGGTCTGGCTTATGCACTAATAGGAGTCTTTGGAAACGCTGCTGGCATGGTATTTAGCAAGGTAGGTCTTGGAGATTATAATGTAATGGCAGCTACGCAAATAAGAATAATAGCAGGATTTTTGAGTTTCTTAATATTTGTCACAATTAAAAAAGAATGGCCTTCTGTTAAGTTAGCCATAAAGGATAAAGAAGCGTTAAAGCTTACATTTTGGGGTTCGTTTTTTGGGCCTTTTATTGGAGTAAATCTTTCTCTTACAGCTCTTAAGTACACTAGTGCTGGGATTGCGACGACTCTTACATCAATAACTCCTGTAACCATTATTCCTTTCTCAATTACTATTTTAAAGGAAAAAGTAAAGGTTAAAGAAATCATTGGCGCTGCAATCTCAGTTATTGGAATCGGCATACTCCTCCTAATCTAGTTCGCTGTTTGAATTTTAATTTTTAGGTTTTGTAGATGCTATACCAGTGAGAGCACCAGTCAATCCTAAGAAAAATGAGGTTGCAACTGTAAAAATTGCTAAGTTAGTTAAAAGACTTTTCTTTATGGGTAGAGTTAAAAAGGGAACAGTGCCTGATACAGAAGAATAAAGATTTGAGACTGCTCCAAAAGTAAGTAAAAGGCTTAAAAGACCTGCTATAACACTCACCAATATACCGTTTACTATAAATGGGAAATAGATAAACATATCCGGGGCTCCAAGTAATTTTAGAGTCCCTATTTCGTTTCTGTTGATGTATATACCCTGTCTGATTATGTGGGAAGTCAACACTACTGTGGCAATTCCGACAGCAAGCATTATAAAGGCTCCTGCAAGGCTGAACCAAGCAGATAAATCTTTAATTTTACTTAATACTTCTTTGTTGTCTCGAATAAATTCTATATCATCTATACTGTTTGCTTCATTGACGATGTGTTCGGTTTCTGCAATATCAACTTTGACTTCTAAATATGGACTGAATGGATTATAGTCAAAAAGGGCCAATACTCTGGAATCGTCCCCAAGAAGTTCTGTCATCTTATCTTTTGCCTCGGTGTCACTAACCTTATTTATCTCTTTTACTCCCTCAATAGAATAGAGTTTGTCTATCAAGCTGTCAAGTGCTGAATCGTCTGCATAATAAACGCTTATTTCTGCCTCTTGTTCCATAGTTTTAGATAAGTAATTTAGCGTTACAGAAACACCCATTGTCATCGAAAGAATAAAAAATATCATTGCAAGACTTAGAATAGACATAATATGAGATGAACGATCTTTCCCTGCAACTGTAAATGCTTCTTTAAAATAATAAGTAAGATTAAATATTGGATTTTTCATACTATATATCCCTCACTGTCATTGTGCCGTCTGAAACCACGATACTCTTGTATCCTTTTTCTTCTTTGAGAAGATGAGTTGCATGAGTTGTAACTATTACTGAGGTTTCTGCAGTAACAAGTGTTTTTAATAAAGTCAGTACCTGTATTGAGTTTTCTCTATCCAGATTTCCTGTGGGCTCATCTGCGATTATGAGTTGTGGTTTTCTTGCAACTGCACGCGCTATAGCAACTCTTTGGCGTTCTCCATATGAGAGAGTGTCAACTAGGTCGTGAACCTTGTGCGAAAGTCCTACTTTTTCAAGGGCTTCTAGAGAGTTGGAATACATTTCTTCTCTTGTCAAGTCTAAAAACCGCAATCCAGTGAGAACATTCTCGCAGGCAGTATGAGCATCAAGTAGTTTAAAATCTTGAAATACCGGACCTATTTTTTGTCTTAGTAACTGAAGCTGTTTTGCAGACACTGAGCTCATGTCATAACCCAATACATGTAATGAGCCAGACGTTGGTTTTTCAATTCCCAGAATCATTTTTACAAAGCTGGTTTTACCTGAGCCACTTGTACCTGTAATGAAGACAAGTTCACCTTTAGATATAACTAGTGAGGAGTCCTTTATTCCATAGACTCCATCTTTATACTGAAGGCATAAATTTTTTGCTGTTATCATGATTTCACTCCTAAAATAATGATACTCTAATGCTTAATTCTAAGTATCCATCAGCTAACTTGATTTCCCTAATTGAGTTATCGCCTAGAAGTTGATGGAATTTTAGCTCCAGACTTCCTTTTGTAAATAGTTTATCTATAGCTCTTTTTTCCAAGGTGAGCCCGTTATAGGTTCCATCTGATGGAGTGAATAAAAGAGTTTTGTTGTCTTTCAATTGAAGATTTCCATTAATCTTCAAACTCAATTCATCCATTTCAATTGTCATGCTATCTTTAAAAAAGTAAATTAATACAGATGTAGGATAATCTTTATCTTTTAAAGCTGGATTCAACTTTTTATCATAAATGAGCCCTTTAACGCCTTCAAAGCTAAATTTTAAATCTAGCAGATCATCAGACATTCTTCCATATTCAATGTCATCAGAAAGTTTTTCTACTGTATCAGAGAACACTGGTTTTATTTCATCTAATGAAGTTGCAACCTCAGCTAGCCATTCTTCATATTGAGACCTTTCTTCTTCCAGAGATACAAGTTTTTCTTCTAACTGCATAGCATTAATCTCCAACTGTACTATTGACACTTCAAGATCGTTGCGTTTTTGTGAAAGGAGCTCTAAATTCTCATTTAGTCTCTGTTTCTCTCTTTTGAGTTCATCTCTTTCAGTCTCAAGTTTTTCCAACAATTTAGTTGATCCTCTTGAAATATCCCTAAGGCTGTTGATTCTAAAGATAAAGGTTTTAATACTATCAGAATTTAAAATTAGCTGAAGATTAGAAATGGGACCTTTCCTTTGATAGTTAACCAGAAATTCTTCCATAACCAATAATTTCCCTTCAAAATCTGCTTGCTTAATTTCAATAATATCATCTAGTTCATAGACGAGTTTTTCTATCGCATTAATCTCCTCAGTCAGAGAATCACTTTCTTCTTTGTACTCGTCAATTCTCTGAGTAAGGAGGAATAATTCATCAAGTATCGATTTCTCAGCTTCATCCAGATAATTGAGAGTTTCCTGAGTCTGAGAAACAGGGATTTGTATATTTGATGCACTATAAGAATAGCTTGCCATAACGATTAGTATTAATGAGATTAAAGGAATAGCCATAAAACGCTTCATAATCTTCACCCCTCAATATGTTTATACCTTTTAACTGGGGAGGGTGTCAACTGGAATAGACATAAAAACACCTGGATTAGATACATCCAGGTGCTAATAATCAGTCTAAAGTGTGGATAAAAAGACCGCTCCTAAGTTTTGGTTCAAACCATGTAGATTTTGGAGGCATTACTTTTCCTGCATCCGCAATGTCCATAAGCTCTGATATACTGGTTGGATACATTGAAAATGCTATTCTCATCCCACTTTCATCTACTCTGTGTTCGAGTTCTGCCAACCCCCTTATTCCTCCAACGAAGTCTATCCTGTTGTCAACTCTAGGATCATCAATGCCCAGTATTGGAGTAAGAACATTTTCTTGGAGTATAGAAACATCAAGTCTCTTTACTGGAGAACTTTCATCAAAGGTACCTTCTTTAGCTTTAAGTTTGTACCATTTGCTATCTAGATACATTCCAAATGTGTGTCGTTCTGATGGTTTGTATTGTCCTTCTCCATCAAATTCTTCTATTTCGAAGTTAGGACTCAGCAGTTCAAAAAATTCAGGCAAAGAATACTCATTAAGATCTCTGACAACTCGGTTGTAGTCCATTATATAAAGGTCTTCATCAGGGAATAGGACGGCAAGAAAATAATTAAATTCTTCGCTGCCATTATAATCTGGGTATTCTTCTCTTCGCTTAAGTCCAACTTTTACAGCAGAAGCTGCTCTGTGGTGCCCATCGGCAATATACAGATAATCGATATTTGCAAATAGCCCTGTGAGCTCTTCGATTACATTATCGTCATCAATATGCCATACCAAATGTTTTATACCATCTTCTGAAATAAAATCATAAACTGGATCTCTTATCTCTATCCATTTCGACATTAATTCAGATATTTCAATATTTTTTCTATAAGTTAAGAAAATAGGGCCCGTGTTGGCATTGGTATAATCTACGTGATTTATTCGGTCTTGTTCCTTATCAGCTCGCGTAAATTCATGCTTTTTAATGGTGTCATTTAAATAATCATCAATAGATGTTGTGCCGACTAATCCAGTTTGTGATCGACCGTTCATTATCTGACGATAGATGTAGAAACTGTCATTGTTGTCTTGTACAAGAACGTTGTTATTAAACATCTTATAAAGATTGTCTCGAGCTTTTTCGTACACTTGCGCATCGTGGATGTCAACTGTAGGATCCAAATCTATTTCAGCTTTGTCGACATGCAGGAATGAATACGGATTGCCAACTACCATTTCTCGTGCTTCGTTGCTGTCCATTACATCATAAGGTAATGCAGCTACTTTTTCTGCTAGCTCAGGTGTTGGTCTGTATGCCTTAAAAGGTTTTAATATAGCCATTAGCAGCCCTCCTTAAAAATTACTTTTAATGATATCTACTATTTCGCCACCGATTCTTTCTTGAGCTTCAACTGTCGAACCTCCTATATGTGGAGTAACGGACACGCGAGGATGACTAATGAGCTCTGTATTTTTGGCGGGTTCCTCTTCAAAGACGTCAATTCCAGCCCCTGAAATTAATCCGTTTTGCAACGCCTCTAAGAGCGCTATTTCATCAATTATTCCACCTCGTGCACAATTGATGATAAAAGAGCTCTTCTTCATAAGTCTAAGCTCATCTGCACCTATCAGTGCTTTCCCATCTGGCATAGCAGGAGTATGGATAGAGACAAAATCTGAAGTTCTTAGAAGTTCATCAAGTTCGGCGTACTTATAATCGGGATATTCCTCTCTAGGTCCTCTCCTGTTAGTATATATAATTTTCATGCCGAGAGCTTCTGCTTTTTTTGCCAGCTCTATTGAGATTCGGCCAAAGCCAATTAAGCCCAAAGTCTTTCCACTTAATTCAGTTCCTGTGTAGGCCTTTTTATTCCACTGGCCTTCACGCATTGTTACATTTGCTATACCGACAAATCTGGCTAATGACAACATATGTGCAAGTGCTAGTTCGGCAACAGAAGCACTACTAGAATTTGGTGTATTTCTGACTTTAATACCTAAAGATTCAGCATACTCAGCATCGATGTTATCAATTCCTACTCCAGCTCGGATTACCATTTTTAATTTTCCTGCAGCATGTGCTGCGTCCAAAATTGGCTTTCTCACCTTTGTTGCCGATCTTACAACAATTATGTCATATTCGGTTACTGCAGTTTTCAGTTCTTCAAGTTCAAAGAACTTCTCTGTGACGGTATGTCCCATAGATTCCAAAGATTCCCTGGCGGCACTGTCAATTCCATCAGTTGCTAGTATTTTTAGCATGGTTATTCTCACTCCAATCCTAGAATGTCGTTGATATTTGTTATAAGGTCTTTGACTTCATCCATCGTGTAGTCAGCCATGTGAGAAATTCTGAAGGTGAGGTCCTTAAGATCTCCATAACCATTTGAAATCATAAATCCTCGTTCGCCAAGCTGTTTATTTAAATCGCTAACGTTAATATTTCTTGTGTTTGATATAGTTGTAAGCGTCTGAGAAAGGTATTTTTCATCTTTTACAAATAATGCAAAGTATTTTCTTGCCCAATTTCTAACGTATTCTGCCATTTCCTTGTGTCTGGCATATCTGTTTTCCAGACCTTCTTCAAGAATTCTATCCAATTGATAATCCATTGCAAACATGTGTGGGAGGGAAGGAGTAGAAGGATATTGAAAATCTTTTTTAATTATAGTATCGTACAGGTCGACGATATCTAAGTAAAGTCCTCTGAATTCAACCTGTCTACCTGCTTCGATAGCCCTATCAGAAACTGAGCAAATGCTCATGCCTGCTGGCAGCCCCAGTGCTTTTTGTGTAGAAGTAATGCAAACATCTATTCCCCAGGCGTCAGTATCTATTAAGATACCTGCCATGGAGCTGACTGTATCTACTAAAAGGAGCACATCTGGATACTTTTCTTTAAGCATTTTGCCTATTTCATCAACAGGATTCATGATGCCTGCAGAAGTCTCGTTGTGAGTTACAGTTATAACGTCGTACTTTCCAGATGATAGAACTTCATCCACCATTTCTGGAGTAGTTGGGTACCCAGGTTCTGATTTGAAAATATCAGCTGGAACATTATTCGTTCTAGCCATTTTATACCATCTGTCGCCGAAAGAACCTACAGAAAAAACAGCCGCTCGTTTTCTCGTAAATGACCTTATTGAACCTTCCATAAGCCCACTGCCTGACGTAGTAGATAGTATGATCTGGTTCTTAGTTCTGAATACTTTTTGCATTTTTTCAGAAATGCTTCTTTGCAGATTTGATGCTTCTTTGGTCCTATGACCAATTTGGGGTGTTGCCATCTTTTGTAATACATCTTCTCTAACGTCAACAGGCCCTGGAATAAATAATTTTTTATGCATTATACGACCTCCTCATAATAGTCTCAAACTAGTTTTACCCTAAAATAAAACTAAATATCCATTGATTATAACACTATTGAATACTTTTTTGAATTGAAATTAATCGTAGAATCTGAAGTTATTAATGTTTCAGCATAAATAGTTTCTTAGAAGAGCAAACTTACGGGTATATAAAATTGTGAGATATAAAAGAAAAGGGAGGAAGATTTTTTATGGCTTTAATTACATCAACAGAAATGTTTAAAAGAGCGCAAGCTGGAGGCTATGCTATAGGGGCATTTAACGTAAACAACATGGAAATTATTCAAGGTATAGTCGATGCTGCAAAGGAAGAAAATTCTGCTCTGATTCTACAGGTGTCAGCTGGTGCAAGAAAATATGCAAACTCAGTTTACTTAAGAAAACTAGTAGAAGCAGCTATTGAAGACACAGGCTTAGATATTGTATTACATCTTGATCATGGGGAAGATTTGGATATTGTTAAGAAATGTATTGCAGATGGTTTCACATCTGTCATGATTGATGCTTCACATCATCCTTTCGAAGAAAATGTAAGGATAACTAGAGAAGTTGTCGAATACGCTCATGAAAGAGGAGTAGTTGTGGAAGCTGAACTAGGCAGGTTGGCAGGTGTTGAGGATGCGATTAATGTAAGCAAGGAAGACGCCACCTATACAGATCCTGATCAGGCTGTTGAATTTGTTGAAAGAACTGGAATTGATTCTTTAGCTATAGCAATTGGAACGAGTCACGGTGCGTATAAATTTAAAGGAGAGCCCAAACTTGATTTTGAAAGACTTGAAATCATAGGAAAGAAGTTGCCTAATACCCCTCTGGTATTACACGGAGCATCTACCGTATTGCCAGAGTTTGTAGATCTTTGCAACAAGTACGGTGGAAATATTCCAGGGGCTCAAGGAGTTCCTGAAGACATGCTAAGAAGGGCAGCCAGTATGAATGTTGCAAAAATTAACATTGATACTGACCTAAGGCTGGCAATGACAGCTGCTATAAGACAATTCTTTGTTGAAAACCCATCAGAGTTTGATCCAAGAAAATATCTAGGTCCTGCGAGGGCAGCAATTAAAGGAATGGTAAAACACAAGATTAGGGATGTATTAGGATCAAGTGGTTCAAATCTGTAATTCTATGGGAGGGGTTAAGTCTCCTCCCTTTAGTTTGGAGGTTTAACATGATTGAGTTTCCAGATATAGACGAAATACAGGACATGTTAGAGGAAATTTCCGAAACAATACCAAAAGATTTTTTCGATAGGTTAAATGAAGGAGTTGTACTTTTGCCTGAGCAAAAATTACACTCGAAAAGCCGAAGGGATAGACCTCTATATGTACTTGGAGAATATCGCAAGAGTATAACAGGTAGCCATATACGAATATACTACGGTTCTTTTAAACGAGTGATGGAAGGCTTCGAAATCGAAGAAATTAAGGAGAAGTTACGAGATACTCTTTTACATGAATTTACTCATCACTTGGAGACTTTAGCCGGAGAAAGAGGTTTGATTCTCAAGGACCAGGAATCTTTAAGAAAATACCTGGGGAAATAATTTTTGAATTTAGTGTTGACAGAAAAGCTTTTTGATGTTATATTCATATTCAAGTTAAAAATTTAGCGATGATGGGAAGAGTAAGTTTGTGAATACTCTCAAAGAGAGCTTCCGTTTGGTGAAAGGAAGCAGAGGATAGCAGGCTGAATATGGTCTCTGAGATTGTTTATCGAAACACCTTTGGGTATTTAGGTAAGCACGTTACGCACACGTTATAGTGCCTGAGTATTAAAGGATTAGATTCCTGCGTACTTTCAGAGGCTTGTTTTGTGAGAAACGAGTAAATTAGGGTGGTACCACGTTAGCTTTCGTCCCTTTGCTTTTTGCAAAGTGATGGAAGCTTTTTTTATTTGTAAAAGGAGGTATTAAATTGATTGAACTGAAAGGGGTTACAAAGATTTATGATTCAGGGCCGGAAAAGGTAGGTGCTCTCGACAACGTTGATTTGAAGGTTGAGAGAGGGGAAATACGAGGGATAATTGGATTTTCTGGTGCCGGAAAGAGTACTCTTTTAAGATGTATTAATCTGCTGGAAAAACCAACTGAAGGTAAAGTACTGTTTAAGGGAGAAGACCTTACTATCCTAAAAAACAAAGAACTACGCAAGAGAAGAATGAAAATGGGAATGATATTTCAACACTTCAATATAATGCCTTCAAGAAACGTTTATAAAAATATTGCTTATCCTCTAAGAAAATTGAAGTTGAGTAAGGAAGAGGAAAAAAGTCGAGTAGACAGGTTGTTAAAACTAACCGGGCTAGAAGATAAAAGGAATTTCTATCCATCCCAGCTCAGCGGAGGACAGAAACAGAGGGTGGCTATAGCGAGAGCACTCGCAAACGAGCCAGATGTACTCCTTTGTGACGAAGCAACATCAGCACTTGATCCTAAGACTACAAAAGCAATACTTACGTTGTTAAAAGATTTGAGAGATGAACTGGGGCTTACTATAATACTGATTACTCATGAAATGAGTGTAGTAAGAGAAATATGCGACAAAGTAACAGTACTTGAAGCAGGTAAAGTAGTTGAAGAAGGAAGAGTTTCAAATGTATTCTCTGCTCCAAAACAGGAGATTACTAAGGAGTTCTTGGAAACGACAAACTCTGGCAATAGTGGAACTCTACTAAATTTTAACGGTAGAAGAGAAGATATTAAAATAGCTATGGAATATTTCAAATCAAAAAACCTTGCAATAGAAATTGTAAATTAAATTAAAGGAGAGATAACATGAAAAAAACAGCATTACTTCTAATTCTATTAGTAGCAGTATTAAGCATAACAGGGTGTACCAGAAACGCGGCAGAGGGAGCTAAAGATAGTGTAGTGAGAACGATAAAGATAGGGCTTGTCGGAGAGATGACAGAAATGTGGGATCCTGTACGTGAAAATCTAGAGGGCCAGGGCATAGAAATAAAAATAGTAAAATTTTCTGACTATACATTGCCAAATCAGGCACTTGAAGACGGAGAAATAGACCTTAACGCATTTCAACACTATGCTTTTCTCTATAATGAAATTGAAGCAAAAGGACTTGATCTTACGGCAATTGGGGATACTATTATCGCTCCATTAAATGTGTATTCTTCAAAAATCAAGGGAGTAAGTGAAATCAGTGAAGGTGATAAGATAGCTATCCCTAATGATGTGACCAATGGCGGACGAGCACTCAAAGTACTGGAGAGTGCAGGACTTATAGAGGTGGCTGAATCAGCAGGATACACTCCTTCATTGCAAGATATAACAAGCAATCCCTTAAACTTAGAGCTTATAGAAGTTGAAGCTTCAAACATACCATCTCTGCTTCCTGATGTGACTGCTGCAGTTATCAATGGAAATCATGCACATGATTATGGACTTGTCCCTGCAAAAGATGCAATATATTCACAGGGAGTCGACTCAATAACTGGAGACAATCCTTACATCAACATCATAGTAGCAAGAACTGAAGAAGCTGATGACCCAGATTTCTTAAAAATCGTAGAAGCTTATAACAAGCCAAATGTTGCGCAGGTTATAAATGAAACTTTTGAAGGGCTATATATCCCGGCATGGACGGAAGACTAGGAGGAGAAAGATGAGCAAACTGCGAAAAGTAACAATAATTGGCTCTGGGAATGTAGGCTCACACTGTGGTCAAAGCCTCGCAATAAAAGGTATCGCTGACATAATTATCTTTAATGATATCAAAAAGGAAAAAGCGGTAAGTGAAGCTTTGGATTTAAATGATGCACTAGCTCATTTTCCTCATAAAGTGACAGTGAGAGCTGGAGAAATAGATGAGTGTGAAGATAGTGACGTGGTAATTATCTCTGCAGGTCCTTTGCCAAGACCTGATCAGGACAGGTTAGATACACTTAGTGCCACCATAGATGCTTTAGGTGTTACCATTGAGGAAATTGTAAATACTGGATTCAAGGGAATATTCTTATGTATATCAAACCCAGCTGATGTCATAGCTGACTACGTTAGAAAAGTTTCAGGCTTTCCCAGGGAGAGAGTATTTGGAACGGGAACTTCACTTGACAGTCTAAGATTAAAGAGAATAATTGCTCAAAAGACAGGATTTGATATTAAATCTGTGCAGGCATACTCAATGGGAGAGCACGGAGGTTCTCAGATAATACCTTGGTCACATGTGTATGTTGGAGGAAAACCCATAGGTAAATTAAGTGAAAGAGAAATTCCTACAGGTGAAACATTAAACTTTGACCAAATCCTGGAAGAAACCAGATATGCTGGATATAGCGTTCTAAGTGGAAAAGGTTCGACAGAATTTGGAATAAGTTCTGCCGTTACAGAAATTATAAGAGCGATACTTCATGATGAAAAATGCATTTTGCCTGTTTCGGTATTACTGGATGGCGAATACGGTTTGCGAGGAGTACATGCTGGCGTTCCTGCTGTAATCGGAAGCAATGGGGCAGAAGGCATAATAGAGATAGATATGACAGAAAATGAGAAGATATTATTTGATAAATCATGTGCTGTAATTGAGAAACATATAAAGATAGCGGATGGTCTCTGCAAAAGGAGCTGATATAAATGGAACTATTAAAAATTGCGTTTCCAAATTTACTGGGGAAAATACCTGAGTTTATTGAGAGCATTTGGCAGACTCTGTTTATGGTAGCATTTTCAGGTGCCATTGCAATCGCCATAGGCCTCATATTTGGGACTATTCTAACAGTGACAAAGCGGGGAGGTATTCTAGAAAATGTCATTTTGTCATCTGTTCTAGACAAATCCATAAATGTTTTCAGAACGATTCCGTTTGTTATTCTAATTACTCTTTTAATACCAGTGACCAGACTAATAGCAGGCACAGCTATTGGAACAAAAGGGGCAATAGTACCTCTTGTAGTCGGCACAATACCATTCTTTGCAAGACAGGTAGAAACAGCCCTTGCTGAGCTTGATAATGGGCTTATAGAAGCCGCTCAGTCAATGGGAGATGGTCCTTTGGATATTATATTCAACATATACCTTAAGGAAAGCTTACCAGGGCTTATAAGAGCAGTCACTATTACAATTATAAGTCTTATAGGACTTACAGCCATGGCAGGTGCTGTTGGAGGAGGAGGCCTTGGGGACTTTGCAATACGGTATGGGCATCAGAGGAATCAATCTGATGCCACAATTGCTACGGTATTGGTATTAATTTTTATTGTAAGCTCAGTTCAAGTTGCAAGTAATTTGATAATAGCAAAGATTAAAAGGTAACTAATATCCACCTTTGACGGTAGATTTTCTTCGATTCCTGATATCTTCGACTACTCCCTTTATACTTGAAATGTAGAAAGAAATATCGGTTCCAAGTGCCACACTGTCAAAGCCCTGGTCAAAATATTCGTTCACCATAGCTGGGTCTCCTGTAAAAATGAAGCTGAACTTATTATTGTCCTTACAAGCTTTTAGAATTCTTGCAACTGCAGAAGTAAAGGTTGGGTTATCAAATTGAGCTGGAATTCCTAGTCCAATAGATAGATCATAAGGGCCTATGAAGATTCCATCGACACCTTCAATCCCTGCAATTTCCTCGATATTGTCAAGGCATCCTTTAGTTTCGCACTGGGGTATTAGAAGAGTTTCACGATTGGAGATACTAAAATATTCGATTACATCTTTTGAGAATTCCTCTTGACCGTATCCGGTTTTTCTAGCATTGAAGAAACCTCTTTTGCCTAGAGGATAATATTTTGACCATTCGACTAATTTTTCAACTTCTTCAATTGTTTCAACACAAGGAACAACCAAGCCCATAGCACCGACATCCAGATTTTTCAAAACTGATGGTCTGGAAATATCTTTAACTCTGACTAAAGGTGTGAGATTTTTTAGCTCAGCAGCTCTTACGAAGTTCATGGTGCTTTCAACATCAAATGGGCCATGTTCGGTATCGATTATTATGTAGTCCAAACCAGTGTATCCCAGGCATTCTACTGCTTCGGAACTGCCCATTTCAAAAAATGTTCCAATTGTTTTAACGCCATTGTTAATTCTTTCTTTTAAAATATTCTCCATTGATATCCCACCTTTCTAAAATAAAATGTATCCTTTAATTACTTAAAAGTCAAATCTATGATTGTAAAATGGGTATATAAAACTTGAATAATTTAATAGGAAGGTGAGAGTTTTGATTATAAAAGTACTTATGGAGAACAGAGGACTTACAGATGAATTTTTAACTGAGCATGGACTGAGTCTATATATTGAAGTGGGTGGTAGAAAAATTTTATTTGATACAGGGGAGACTTCGAAATTTATAGACAATGCAAAAAAACTTGATGTTAATTTAAGTGATGTAGATTTAGCAGTAGTGTCACATGGGCACTACGATCATGGTGGAGGAGCTTCCTCTTTCTTGAAAGAAAATAATTCGGCAAGAGTATATTTTCACTCTGATGCGTTTGTCCCTCATGCATCAAATAAAGATTGTGAACTGGAAGAAGCTGGGGTTTCAAAAGAACTGTTAAGTGATCCTCGTATAGTCCTAGTTGACGAAGATATTTATTTCGATGAAGACCTTATTCTTTTTTCCAGCATAAAAGGTGAACGGTTAATTCCTGAAGGGAATAAACACCTACTTATGAATAAAACAGGAAACTGGGAGGAAGATGACTTTTTACATGAGCAAAATTTGATAATTATTGAGGGTAATAAAAGAGTGCTGGTGAGCGGATGCTCTCACAGGGGAATTCTTAATATTGTTGAAAGGGCCAACCAATTATTGAAAATGCCAGTTACTCACGTGATAGGTGGATTTCATCTTTATGATATTAATCTGGATGATTCTGCTGACTTAGAATTTTTAAATGATATTGCGAGAGAATTTGAAAAATCAGGTGCAAAGTTTTATACTGGACATTGCACAGGGTATGATCAATTTAAGTGGCTCAAAGAGAAACTTGGCAACAAAATTGATTATATTCCAGCAGGGACAGTTTTAGAGATTTGATTAAATAATGCATAAGTTGCAATTCGATAAACACAGGACGTTAGTCCCTATAGGAATTCTTAGTAGAAAATAATTTTAGTAAATGTTGAGAATACAATATTTTACAAAAAGTGTACTCTTAATTTAGAGGACATTTAGCTCTTAAAACATTAATGTCGGAAAACAGAGCTAAATTTCAACTTACATTAATAAATATATTTTGTATAATATAATTATTAAATCGATAATATCTAATACCTCTCAATACATCCCCTTGCCGATGGTTGTACCTGAATGCAGGGGGACTCCCTTTTTTTATTTTTATATTTATATGAAGAATTATCGACTATTGGGGGTATTAAAGCCTTTATACTAGTTAATGATTAAATCTCAGTTTTATGTAATGCCTTAATAAACTGTATACATTGGAATATCAATATTAATAGTGAATTACTAGTTGATAACAAATGACAATTATTATATAATGAAAATGCAATCGGATTTCCGATAATCTGAGAGCAATATTTGCAATTTAGGCAGAAAGGGGACAGCGCCTTGTTTGGACGGAAAAAGAACTTTAAACAGAAGGATGTTCTAATAGATAGTTTACTGGATTCTATTCCAGACATGATTTTTTATAAACGACCTGACGGTGTTTACTTGAACTGCAATAAAAAATATGGTGAGCTATATGGTAAAACCAAAGAAGAAATAATTGGGACTGATGATTTCAGTCTATTTGGTGGTGAAATGGCAAAGGTATTTGCCGAAGATGACATGAAGATAGCTGAGACTGGCGAATTTAGTGAATTTGAATCTTGGGTAACATATCCAAACGGAAGCAGAGTGTATCTTCATACCATAAAGACACCACAATACGATGATAATGGCAATCTAAAAGGAATACTCGGCATATCTAGAGATTTGACCGAGTTCAAGAAAATTGAGCAAAAATTGATTGAAAGAGAGAAGTATCTTTCAGCTGTATTGGAAACCACTAAGGATGCATTCTATGTGGTTGATTTAGATGGAACCATCATGACTGTAAACGATGCTGCATGTAATCTACTGGGTTATTCAAAAGAAGAATTAGTTGGAATGAATATTAACACTATTGACGACAAACTTAGCAGTGACGAAATCAAAAAATATATTGACGTTGCAGTTAGTTCAGGTTCAATAATGCTTGACACAGTTCACAAAACAAAATCTGGAGGAACAGTAGATGTAGAGATATCTGTAACCCTTTTGAAACTTGATCGTGAGCTTTTAATATGTTTTGGGCGAGATACAACCAAGAGAAAAACAGAAATGAAACAAACGGAGCTTTTAAGCTATTACGATCACCTTACAGGGCTCTATAATAGAAGGTATCTTGAAGCCGAACTTATGCGTTTAAATAAGCGTGAATATATGCCACTTTCCATTATCGCTGTCGATGTAAATGATCTTAAACTAACAAACGATGCTTTTGGTCATCAAAATGGTGATGAATTGTTGAAAATGACAGCTGAATCTTTAAAGAAATGTATTAGAGATGAAGATGTTTTGGGCAGAACTGGTGGCGATGAATTTGCGGTTTATTTACCAAATACTGAAAAGAATGAAGCGGAACAGATAAAAGAGAGAATTCTGCAAGAGATTGCTGCAACAAGAGTAGACCCTATGATTCTTGCTGTATCTGTCGGAGTTGGAGTAAAGAATTATAACGAACAAGATATTAATGAGGTTATAAAAGAAGCAGACAATATGATGTATTACGATAAAATACAGCATTCCAGAATCAGAAGGCAAGAGGCAATCGAAAGATTTCTTGATGCAATAGTAGAAGTTATTCCACATGAAAAGGATCATATGGATAGAGTGGCAGAATATAGCTGGAATCTGGCCTTGGAGTATGGGCTTAACGAAGATGATTTGAAGGGATTCAGAGAAGTAGCTAGAATGCACGATATTGGAAAAATTTCTGTACCACCTGAAATTCTTCAAAAAATCGATGAGATAACAATTGAAGACTGCGAAGAACTAAAACAACACCCTGCAACTGGATACAGAATACTTAAAGGTATGGAAAACTATTCTATATATTCAAGAGCAATACTATATCATCATGAAAGATGGGATGGTTCTGGGTATCCAATAGGGGTAAAAGGAGATCAGATACCGGTATTGTCAAGAATTATCGCAGTGGCTGATTCCTTTGAGTGTATGACTGGGAATAGGCCATTTAAAGAAAAACTTACTGAGGAAGAAGCTATTAAGGAATTAAGAAGAAATGCAGGTACACAATTTGATCCAGATTTAGTTGAGGTGTTTATAACAAGGGTGTTAAAAAGGTAAATCAAGCTGTTTCTTAATTAAATATAATTCTATACTCCTTTACATCGATGAGAGAATATGTTAAAATATTGTTAATTAACTGATCTCCGAGCTTACATGCCTTCAGTCATTATGGTATGTAAGCCGATAGGGTTTAGCTGGAAACGGCTTTGCCTCCTGGTGGAAAGGAGAATGTGCAGTATTTCCAACGGAGGTACTGCTTTTTGTTTCCCGTTTTTCCTTTCGAAATCAAAACATAATATGAAAGGTGGAGTATTAATGTCAAAAACTGGTATGAAATTAGCTGCAATTATGTTAGTTGTAGTTATGATGTTTTCACAAATGGTATTTGCTGAAGCTGAACCCGTCATAACTATAAAAGGAGAAGGCGTAGAAAATGTAGTTTCTTTTACTCTTGAAGAATTAAAGGCACTTCCAGAAGAAGCACAAATTGAAGAGGAATACTTATACAACAGTAAAGGTGGAGAAAAAACAGTTTTAGTTAAGGGCGTTAGCTTAGCTTATGTTCTTGAAGAGTTAGCTGTTTTGAAGGTTGAAGAAGCTGAAGTTGCTATGGTTGCAGCAGATGGTTATCCAATTGATCCACAAGAACTTTCAAACATAATGTCGGACGCGTTCAAATATGTAATAGCATATGAGATCGATGGAGAGCCGGTAGAGTTTGATGATCCAGATGTTGACGTAGTAAATGTATATAGGAAAGTCGTAGAAGAAGGCGAATTTGGTACAGTATTTAAATTTGTTGCAGAAATAACTGTAGGCGAAGAAACTACTCCAGTAGAAGAACCAGAAACTGAAGAGCCAGAAACTGAAGAGCCAGAAACCGAAGAGCCAGAAACCGAAGAACCAGAAACTGAAGAACCAGAAGAAACCGTTGTTCCAGAGTTTACTGATATAACAGAGGACTTTGAATACGCAAGAGAAGCTATTGAAGCTATGGCTGCAAAGGGAATCATAAATGGAATGGCAGAAGGCATCTACGCACCTGAAGGAAATTTCACAAGGGCACAGTTCTGTAAAATAGCAGTTCTATCACTGGGATACGAACTTGTAGATTATGAAGGTGGATTCAGCGATGTTGGTGAAGCAGATTGGTTTGCACCTTATGTTCAGGCAGCAGTTGATAACGGTTTATTTGAAGGCTATCCAGATGGAACATTTAAGCCAAACCAAGAAATTAACAGACAGGAAATGGCAGTAGTAGCAGGAAGAGCCGCAGTAAAAGCAGAGGTAGTAACAAGAGAGCATATGGAAAAATTTGTTTTAAGCAAATCAGATTTTGAAGACAAAGACCTTATACCCCAATGGGCAGAGCATGAAGTTGCTTGGTTGGAATCAGAATTAGTATTTGCTGGAGTTGCTGTAGATAAGTTTGAACCAGTCAAAATTGTTAATAGAGCTGAAGCAGCAGTCGTTGTATACAACACTCTTTTCAGTAAATAAAGATTAGAATAAACCTGATAAAGAGCGATTGCGTATGCTATCGCTCTTTTCATAAGATTGGGGGTATTTGGTATGAAGTGGAGAAAACGTGTAAAAGACAGAGTTGTAATGCTATTTGTCATATTTGGACTCTTGATTACGATGATTCCAATGGTAACTGCAGAAACTCCGGATCTCATCATAACAGGAACTGGAGTTAAAACTGATGTTGAGATAGGGTCTGGAGATTGGAGTAAATACGAAATCAAGGAGATCGTTTTATCAGGGAATAATAGCCTTAATTTTCATAAGATAACTAAAGTAAGAGGCTATGATCTCTTTGAATTGGTAGGAGAAGAAAATCTTTTATCTGGACAGGACTGGGAAATGACGTTTATCTGTGCAGATGGATTTACATTTAAAAAGACTGTAAGCGAGTTAAGGGGAACTTATACATACACAGACTTTACTGAAAGCAGCAAGGCTCAGGCTCCAGCAATGATAGCAAGATATTCTGCAGTACTTGGTGATTATCCAAAAGATAGTTTTGCTCCTCCAGTTACCTGGACAGACAGACAACTGGGAGATGGAGATATTGATCCTGACTTTCCAAAGCTTGTATTTGGACAAACTGATATTGATGATATGAACCTCTCAAAATGGGGAAAAAAAGTAATAAAAATTGTCATTGGCGATGAGAGAACAACTGGCGTTGAGGAAAGCTCTTCTTACAAACATATAAGCTATCCAGGTGCACCTTATAATATAGACGCTATATCTGGTGCTACTTTTACCATCGAAGGTCCAGCAGTAGAAGGATATAGGGCTCTTTCCTTAAGACAGCTTGAGGAAGATTCAAAAGGGGAAGAACGCGTTGAATATTATGAGAAATTTGGCACAAAGACAGTTCTAAATACTTATGAGGGAATTAACGCTAAATACCTACTGGATAATTATGTTAAACTGAAATCAAATGCGGGAAATATAACCTTTAAGAATAAATCTCGACAAACCATAGTAACTGTGCCAGTAACTGAGGCGCATAAGTATACAGTAGCATATGGTATTAATCAGGTGCCTTATGTTTATTTGGATTCTGACGTAGGCTATAGGCAGGACAAATACAATGATAATGGGTGCTTTAAGCTGATTTATTCACAAGACAAGGAAAACGCTGTAGAATTTTCCAATGTGGCGTATATTTATGTCGAGGAAAAAGATGCAAAAAATATATTTGAACACACGTATGCACCTTATGATGCGCCGCAATACACCGACTATGAGATTTTGATACACGGGAGTGCTATTGATGGAGTAAGTAGATTTAAAGTATCTGAAATTGAGAAAATGGAAGATATCAAATTTACTGGCGAATATAGCCTTTCCAACAGTGAGTACTTCTGGTATTACAACAATTACAAAGGAGTAAAACTCTGGGATCTTTTACTTAAAGCAGGTCTAAATCCAAAGATATCTGATGATACCAGCCTGAGGTTTATAGCTGCAGACAGCTATAACTTTGCTCCTTTAACTGTTGGAGAAATAAGAGATTATAGCTTATATGGTTATTATGAAAAAGATTCTTTAGATTTAGGCGACGGCAAATTTGACGGAACTAAAGTCGAACCTCTTGAAACTGGGATGCCACCCTTAGTAGCTTTTGGATTTAATGGATATCCTTACGTTATTAGGCCTACAGACGATGGGTTCAATGCAGGGCTTGGAAATGATGGAGGACCATTGAGAGTAATATTTGGCAAGACCGATTATAACGACACGAATGGTTCAAATCAGGTTCAATTTATTAAGGAAATAATAATTGGTGATGGAGAACCTATTGAAGTTGGGAAAACAGGAGACCAGACAACTGGCGAAGATACGGCAACAAAGGTCGACTCTCTTACAACTTGGAATCACAACAGAGATGTTTATAAAGAGTACTTAGATCTTCCAGTTTTAAGAATTACTGGATCACAAGTAAAACAACCTATGACATTTACCTTAAGGCAGATTGAATCAATGCTTGATTATACTTTAAGGGACACATACACTGGCGATGGCATTCGAGAATTAGAGGGTGTTGAACTGTGGAGAGTAATATCGGAGTTTATTGGGCTTAAAGATGATGTTGATCAACCAACAGTGAGAGTTTTCTCAGGAGCAAACTACAATCAAATCTTGAGAAACATAGACCAATTAAAGAATGGAGTTGTCAATTCTTCTGGGAAGAACAAGAAGATAATTATGGCTTATGCAGCTGATGGATATCCACTGGTTCCGAATGAAGCGTCTAACGGCTACGTAAACAATAATGCCTATGGACCTTTGAGATTGGTAATTGAAGAGAGTAAGTCAATGTGGGTTAAATGGCTGGATTGCGTAGTTGTCGGATCAGGTGACTACGAAGAGCCTCGTATAGAAGATGTGAAAGAACTTGACCTTCCTGAGCTTCCAGAGCCAGGTTCTATAAAGAAATCTGCTGAGAACTGGATAATCCATAGAAATGATACAGGCTTTGAAATGGCAGAGGCAAGTGTAAGAATCATGGAATACGATTCTTCAGGGACCCTATGGATAGGTACGAATAGTGGAGGCTTATCTTCTCGCACAAAAGATGGTAAATGGTCTATTATAACTGAACTAGAAACAACAAACGCTGGTAAGGTTAAAGTGGACACCACTTATGCAATTGTACAACGAGAAAATGGAGAACTTTGGTTATCCCTTGGTGGTCCTACAGACCCAAGAGGAATTCTTATTAAGAATGGAGATGTATGGAAGTTAATAAATCAGGAAAACTCTTCTCTTCCTGCAAATTTCGTTCAGGAGCTTGAGCTTGACGGCAAAGGCGGACTATATATTGGAACTGAAAAAGGAATTGTCCACGTCGATAAAGATGGACAGTGGAAGGTTTATACAGTTAAAGAAGGGTTGCTGCCTTATTCTGTAGATGCTCTTGAGCCTGACAATGATGGCGGTGTATGGATTGGTTATTATCCTGGTGGTGGTACTGAAGATAATCCATTGTTTTATGGTGGCTATCAGTACTTATCATCAGAAGGAATTGTAACCACATATGAGGGATTTGATCCTGAAAACTTCAACGTAAATTGGGTTCGAAGTATTTCATTGGATATTGACGGAGGAGTTTGGATTGTAAGGTCTGGTAATGCCCCGGGATTTGGACAGGGGGAAGTTGATTATATTAAAGACGGGATTAAAAAGACATATAAAGCAGCAGAGCTTTTCAAGGATCTAGATCCAGACAACGATATAAGACTTATCCAAGCAAGTCCAGAAGATAAAGACATCCTGTACATTGCAACGGTAACTGGCGGATTAATAAGACTAAATATAGAAACTGACAAATTTGAGTCGTATTTATTTGAAAATCCATTCCCAACGAAGCAATGGAATAACGTGTATTTTATTGATATTTCAAAAGACATGATTATGATGGGAACCAATGGTGGCGCAGCTATTTTGAAAGCTTTGCCTGAATTTCCTGATAGTGCAGGCCATTGGGCAGGCAATGCTATTTCAAAGATGGCAGAAATGGGATATATAAAGGGTGATAACGGAAAGTTCAGACCCGATGACAATATAACCAGAGCTGAATTTGTAGCTCTTTTGACCAGAGTGTTGGGGCTCTCAGGCTCTAATAGCAGCCTGGCATTTACTGACATACCTGACAGCGTCTGGTACAAGGAAGCTGTGATAGCTGCCGCTGAAGCAGGTCTTGTAAATGGTTATGACGATGGTACATTTAGACCTTCAAGCAGAATAACGAGGACTGAAATTGCTTCTATACTAGGAAGAGTTTTAAATCAGGAAATGACTCCTACTCAGGTTGAAGATGCAATATCACAATTTAGTGATCAAATTGCATCATGGGCAAAAGATTCCGTCGCAATTTCTGTAAGAAGCGGAATAATTCAAGGTTTCCCAGATGGAAGTTTTGGCGGTGGAAGTAGTGCTACAAGAGCACAAACTGCCATAATGTTATCGAGACTTTTAGGACATGAATAATATTTTCGAAAGCTTTAGGAGAGGATATTATGAAGAATAGAAAAATAGCTTTATTTATAGTTATTATCTTGCTGCTGTCTGCCTTTATGGCAGGCTGCAGCAAGAGCAAAACTGAAGCACCTCCAATTCAAAATCAGCAGGAAGATAATCATGAGATTATTGCCGATGGTTCGCCAATTGTTGAAGAACCAATTGTTGAGCCTGAAGAGGAGTTAGAACCTTCTGAGCCCTTGGCACCTATCGTAGAGGAAGTGCCTGAAGAGGCAAATGCTCCCGAAATTCCAATAGAAGAACCAACTCCACAGGAAAAGCCAGATGTTCAAGAAAAACCAGATGCTCAGGAAAAACCAACAGGCCCATACATAGATGTTGAGAGTGGTGGAGAGGTTCTGTACCTTTCACTTGAAAATATGAAGAGCGAGTCTAAGTGGGCATTTTCAGCTGATTATTACTGGTTAAATTCTTTTGGAAGCACTGGACATACAAACTTTAGGGGTATAAAATTGTGGTCAGCACTCACTGATTTAGGTGTTGTTTCTGATAATTCGCAATGCATAAAAGTTATTGCTTCAGATGGGTACAGCATGCAATTTACTGCAGAGCAGATACGTAAAACAGATTATATTGATGAAACCAACAACTCTGTCAAGCTTCCAGTAATAATAGCCTGGGAAGAGGACGGGAAAGCCTACAGTGGGTCAGATGGCGCTCCATTCAAGATTATTATAGGGCAAACAGAACCGGGAGATGTCAATAAGCCGCAGTGGGTATCTAAAATTCAAAAAATTATAATAGAGTAGGTAGATAATATGAAAAGAGGTAAATCACCTTATATATTATTCTTAGCTGTAACCATTGTGCTGGTTGCAGCAATTTTCTTTTTTACAAATACAGTAAGTGAAGAAGAGGCAAAGGTTAAGTCCTATTATCCGGAAGCTAGACAAGTCAAACTAATTAGGGATGTTTCCGATAATCCAGTGGTTTCTTTGAAATTTCCAGCTGTTAAAAGAGCGTATGTGGTCGATGGTAAGCTCACTGCGTTTGTTTCCAGTTGCATAGGTTACAATGGACCAGTTGACGTCCTTGTGGCTTTTAATGGCGACAAAATAATTGGAATTGAGATCGTGGAACAGATAGAGACGCCAGATTATGCAGCACACATATTAAGCGACTGGTTTTTGCAAAGATTTGACGATTTGGGGATATCAACTTATCTAAATCTTGCTCCTCTTGACAAAGAAGCACCTGAAGATATCGTCCAGGTAACAGGGGCTACTATAAGTTCTCAGGCGGTTGTAACAGCGGTAAATGCTGCTATAGGTTCTTATCAATATCTGTCCTTTGGAATTGAAAGAGAGCCTGTCGCCGATGTAGTTCCACAAGAGACGTGGCAGAAAGATTTAAATAGTTTTCTAATAAACTGGGAAGATGATTCTTTCAGAATAAACACCGATGATGTAAAGGACTTTGAACAGGTTGTTAGAGATGTCATACTCATTAACACCACTGGGACACAGACTAAGATGAGAGTAAAAGGTCCTACCTTGAGAGCAATACTTGAAGAAAGAGGAATTGATCTCAGCGATTTTGCCGGAATAGGAATTACAGGAAGAGACGGGTATTATACACTGGTAGACAGCGACAAGTTGGAAATTAACGAAGTTATTCTAGCTTGGGAGGTAGATGGCAAACCAATAATTGACGAAGAAAAGCCAGTGAGAATTGCAATGCCAAACGAACTAGGACCCTATTGGGTAAAAATGGTGTCTAATATCGATTTGTATAGTGAAATCTCACCTAAAGACATAGACAAGGTACACATGTTTGGGGCACTAACTAGAGAAATTGAACCTTATTACTATGAGTACTATGGAAGTAAAGACAAATCAATAGAGATTGGGAAGATTTTAAGAAAGTTCGGTGAAGTGGACAAAAAAGGTTTCTTTACAATGGCTGCAACAGATGGTTTGGAGAAAAATGAAACTATTTCTTTGGTAATTCAAAGATACTTCATTAAGACTGAAGGAATAAATGCTCCAATGAATATTGCTCCAGGTTTCAAACTTGGTATGAATGTAAAAAATATGACTCATTTTTCTACTACAAAAGATGCTGTAATTTTTCCTGATAAGATTGTTCAGGTAGTTAGAACTAAAGATATAAACGGGAAAGAAGGATTATTGCTAGAAGATGTACTCCTTACAGCGGGAATGAGATGGAACGATGGAGACGAATTTATTGGAGTTGATAGCAATGAAAACTCTTATGATTTAAGTAGTGAGAGTTTTACAGAAATGCATCTTACTTATAACGGTGACATAGTTATTTTATATGGCGGTGACAATGCACACGTCATTGATGACCTTTTGAGGATTGAAAAGAAATGAAGACGAGAAATAGAAGAGCTGTGCAAATTGCTGTTGCAGTCTTTATTGCTGCAAACAGCATTCTGTATTATTTGTATATAGAAGGGATATTGGATATTAAAATTTTCTCTATTGCAGACCTAAACCCTTATGGGGGTTGGAGCCATCTAAAAAATAGTATTACTGATGTTTCATATAGGTGGAGAGGGATAACAAGAGGAATTGCACTGACTATAGCAATTACTTTGTCAGCTATAGTCACAGGGCGTATTTTTTGTGGTTTTGTGTGTCCAATTGGATTTGTTCAGGACATTGCTCAATCTCTAGGTAAAAAGCTGAAAATCAGAGAACATAAAGCAGTCAAGTTATTTTCAAATTTTGAGAAAGTTAAATATTTAGTTTTCCTTCTAGTAATAATTCTTGGAAGCCTCGGGTTCGGATACGTTATTTCTCATTTTTCACCATGGCTTGGTTTTTTAAATTTCTTTGCCGGGTTTAGATTTCATAGTGGTTTTTTAGTCTTAATAGCGGTAGTAATTACGGGAATGTTTGTGAGGAGGCCGTTTTGTAGATTTTTATGTCCTCTTGGAGCCTATCAGGCTCTATTAACTTCCTTCGGATTTCTAAAAGTTCGCGATTCTGGGGAGTGTGAATCCTGTAGGTATTGTATCGTTGAATGTCCAGTGGGTATTAACGAGTTTAATGATGGAACTGCATCACCAGAGTGCATTAGCTGTATGAAGTGTGTTGGTATTGATTGTATCAGGGATACTAAAGGCTATTCTCTAGATTTTTTTAAAATGAAGATAAACCCAAACAAAGCGGTTGCTTTTGGCCTTAGTCTCATATTTGGGATATATTTGCTATTACCAGTTATAGGGCAATATAATAACAGAGGGGAAATCTTGCCTGTTGGCAGTCTGAACAATGGAAACTTTACGGGAGTTGGAATAGGCTTTGGCGGTCCGATTACAGTTCAGATAGAGGTTGATGATAATGAACTGAAAATGATTACCGTTTTAAATCATAGAGAAACTTCAGGTTACTACGAAGAAGTATTCAGACATTCAGGAAGAGAAATCGTAGAGACAAAAAGTCTTTATGTGGATGCAATTAGTGGTGCAACTTCCACAACCCGAGGATTTCTCAGTGCAGTAAAAAGTAGTATAAGCCAAGCAAAAGCAATAGACTTTAGGAGTGAATGAAAGTGAAAAAGAAAGTATTGATGGCTTTAGCAATCATTATCATAATAACTGGAATTACACTCCTCTCAAATCGGGAGAAGCCGGAACTGATTGTTGTTTATGGAGAAATCAAAAAGAACATTGAAACTGAGTTTATTTATTCTCATATAGATTCTGAAACTTTTCCAGCAGTTGTGAGAAGCAGTGGAAATAAGCCTGTTGAAACAGAGTATACAGGCATAGAACTGTCTAAATTGTTTGACAGCCTGAATATTCCAGTGGGAGAAAGAATACTGTTTGATGCCTACGATGGGTACAGAATAGTTTTATCAAAAGATGAGCTTAATGAGCCAAAAAATTTATATCTTGCTTATGAAAGAGACGGCGAAAAGATGAAATCAAAGAAACAAGGTGGGAATGGACCATTTCAGCTTATAATCAGGAGAGATCCATTTAGCCAGAGGTGGATAAAACACATTAAAACAATCACAATGCTGCCTGCCAGCTGATTGGAGAGAGTACATGTCAAATAAAAAAGGTATTTTAGATAAATTTACAGTTTTTGACCAAGTAGTAATTGCGATTGTGGCAGCGATTGGCATTGCAATAAAACCTATTATAGTGCCCTTAATTCACATAATTACAGGTCCGTTGTTTATACCAGGTGGTGCAATTGCGGGTGGGTTTTATATGCTATGGATAGTCCTTGGAATTGGATACATAAAAAAGAGATGGACTGGCACAGCAATAGGATTAGTTCAGGGTATTATTGTCATCGTCACTGGAGCTATTGGGTCACACGGAATTATGAGCATCATATCTTATACATTGCCTGGGCTTGCTGCTGACTTGGTATTCTTATTTTCTCGGAATGAAAAGTATACTTCTTTTCATTTTGCTATTGGCTGCCTTGCTGCCAATGTAGTTGGTACAGTTATTTCTAATCTGCTTTTTTTTCGATTACCCACAGCGATGCTCATAATGCTATTGTCAGCTGCATCTCTGTCAGGGGCTATAGGCGGTATAATAGCATGGAACTTACTTCGTCTATATGAAAAGCTTAATTTGGATTTGTGAGGTGTAAAAACATGCGAAAGAAATTATTTCTTATTATATTAGTTTCTCTTTTATTTGTCTTTGGTTGTCGCACTAATAATGAATGGGAGATTGATGCGGGGATTAATATTTTTAATGAAATTGAAAATATAAAACTTGATTTTTACCCTGGGAGCTCTGCAGATGACGGAGTAGTTGTAGTTGAAAATGGGGCATTTGGATTGGTAATTTATCAGTCTGGGGAAACTGTTGAATTTAATGACTCGGTGGAATTTAAAACCCATAAGAATAAAGTTTTTAATCGTAATGAAAAAGCTTTAGGGCCTGTGGCAGGTGTGTATATTGGAAAAGAAATTTTTGGGATAACTATGTTGAATGACGATGTTACCAAATCCATTGATGAAGAGATACCAGTAATGGCAATTCTTCTTGATGGTTTTTCCTCAGCGCAGCTAAAGGCTGCTAGCGACATCTACCAATTGGATTTTTTCGACAAATATTATTTCCAAGATGTCTTAAGCGTATACAAGCCTGTTACTAATGCTGGCTTTGCCGCTATGATTACAGGACATACACCAGATGTAAACGGAGTACATAATAGAAGTTACAGAGATCTTAAAGCTGATAGCATATTTGGATATGCTCTATTAAAGGGCAGAGAAGCAATTCTTTTAGAGGGAGATATAAAAATTCTTAATACAGAAGTCGAGCCCATTCTACATACTGATCAGAACAAAGATGGCGATACTGATGATGAGATGTTCAGTACTGCTCTTAAAGAAGTTGAAATACCATATGGGCTACTTTTCATACACTTTCATGGTATAGACGACAGAGGGCACGAATATGGGCCTATGGCTTCTGAAACGCTTAACTACATAAAGACAGTCGATTCCTGGCTTGTACAGTTAGAAAATGTATGGAGTGGCAACATAGTTGCAACAGCAGACCATGGAATGCATGTTTTAGGTGAGGCTGGGGATCATGGCATCTGCAGATATGAAGACATGATAGTTCCTTATTTTAAAAAGGAGAACAGAAATGAGTAAAACAAGTAAAAGACTCATAATATTATTTGTTGGGTTAGGATTCTTTTTTATTCTATCTCTTTTTCTAAATAAGAACACTCTTGCGCAGAGAAAAGAGTTATTAGAAAACAGTCAGATTTTAATTAAATGGGATCAAAATCAAGTTAAAGTTGGATTGGCAGACTTAGAATCTGTGGGAACTAAAGAATTTGAAGCAATATTAGATACTTCTACGACAAAACCAGTTATAAAAGACTACACAGGCGTTCAACTTTATAAGTTGATAGAGAATACAGGAATTGACTTAAATGAGTACAAGATGTTAATTATAACCGGAGCTGATGGATTCTCTGTAGCGTATACAAGGGATGAAGTTCTAGCAGAAGGAAATGTTTATTTAGCTTTTAAAGAAGACGATGAATATCTTGGAGGTTATGAAGACGGTGGAACGGGTCCCTTTCAGGCGATTGTAATCTCTGATACATTTAGTAACAGAAGATGCAAATGGGTTGTTGAAATTGGGGTGACAAAATGAAAGCTGTGGAACTGATTAATGTGACCTATAAGTATGATCGTGCGGAAAAGCCAATTTTATACAATAAAAATCTTGAAATAATGGAGAGTACAATAACTGGGATCTTTGGTGATAATGGCAGTGGGAAAAGCACACTGCTTAGAATCATTGCAGGCTTAATTCCAAAGGTATATGGGGGAAATCTGACTGGCTCAGTGAAAATATTTAATGAAAGAATAGAAGATTTGACTCAGAGCCAGCTAAGCCAAACTGTAGGAATTATTTTTCAGAATCCAGTAATACAGTTAATTTCGTCGTCTGTAGAGGACGAATTAGCATTTGGGCCTGAAAACTTATGTCTTCCTAGAGAAGAAATTATAGGTAGAATGGAACATTCAATGCGACTTACGGGTATAACAGACATCAGACACGATAATCCAGCTCAGCTTTCAGGCGGGCAGCAGCAATTGGTCGCACTAGCTTCAATTTTGACTATGAAACCCAGGCTTCTAATTTGCGATGAAATTATGGCATGGCTAGACGATGATTACAAGTCAATCGTCATGAGAGTCCTTAAAGAACTAGGAGAAGATGGCACAACGATCATAATGGCAGACCATAGAATAGAGAATTTAGAAATAGCATCTAATATTATTAAATTATGAGGTCAGTTATGGATTCATACATAAGATTTGAGGACGTATCATTTTCATATAAAAAAAATACTGAGACCATTAAAAAAATGAATTTCGAGATTAGTTTAAATCAGTTTACCTTTCTAACTGGAGAAAATGGCTCCGGTAAAACGACTATTTCAAAACTTGCAATTGGTCTTATTAAACCTGATTCTGGAAGGATTCTCTTACAGGGAGAAGATGTAAGCAAATTTTTACTCAATGAGATTGGATCAAAGATTGGTTATGTTTTTCAGGAATCTGACAGACAACTTTTTGGGATGACTGTTTTGGACGAACTTATATTTGCTCCTTTATTAAACGGTAGAACTAAAGAGAAGGTTATGTCAAAGGCCATGGAACTTATAGATATGTTTGGCTTAAAAAGTCTGGAGAAAAGACATCCGTCAACTTTGAGCCACGGTGAAAAAAAGAGACTTTCAATAGCAGCAATTATGATGTCAGATCCAATATATTTAATTATGGATGAACCCACTTCTTCTCTGGACCCAAAGAGAATAGACTTACTTGAAAATTTGTTTTATAGTTTTAAAAACAAGGGGATTGGAGCTTTAGTTATAAGTCATGACCAAGGATTTGCAAAACGAAATGCGGATAGACTAATAACAATTTCGAAAGGGAGGGTGACGGATGATGTTAAACTTTAATCCTGATCCCAGAATTAAACTATTTCTTGCTGCAGTTTTTTCTTCTTTAGGAGTGATATATTCACGATTACTACCTTTATCACTTTTATTTATCTGTTCCTCTGTTTGTGCATTAGTAATGAATGACAAGTATTTTAGCCTGATTAAAAGAATTAGAAAACTACTGGTGGTCGCAATTTTTATAGCCATAATTCAAAGCTTATCTCTGAGAGGTGGTCATACTATATTATCAGTTGGTGAGTTCAGTCTTGTAACTGATTTGGGTTTGTACAGGTCAGTTGCTTTTTTACTAAGAATGGGAATAATTATAACTACATCAATAATGCTAGCTTCTTCATCGAGCAGAGATTTAATTCAAGGGATGATACAATTAAAGATTCCTTATGAAATTGCTTTTATGGTATCTATTGGTGTGCGCTTTTTTCCAATGTTTAGAGATGAATTTACCGATGTAGTTAATGCTTTAAAATTGAGAGGAGTCAATTTTAAGAAAATTAAAGTAACTGATAAATTCAGAGTTTACTCATATCTCCTTATGCCAATAATAATAAATTCTCTTAAGAGAGCTAAAGATTTATCAGTAGCCATGACTGCCAGAGGATATAGAGCATATCCGAAGAGAACAAGCTGGAGAATACTAAAACTTAAAACTTCAGATTATGTGATTTTGTGTACGAGCGTTTTGTTTGTTTTAATGTTTATATTTGCTGTATCTGCATAATATGAAATAGGAGGTTGAAATGCGAGGACTATCTGTAATAGGAATTAGTAAATCAGGGAAAACCACTACAATTGAAAACATTATTGGTGAACTCAAAAGAAGAAATTATAGTGTTGGGTCAATTAAAGAAATACACTTCCATGCCTTTAAGATGGATATAGAGGGCACAAATACTGATAGACATAGGAAAGCAGGTGCAACTTTAGTAACCGCTAGGGGAGATCATGAGACAGACATTTTATTTCAAGAGAAACTACCTTTAAATGAGATATTTAAATTTTATAACCATGATTTTGTCATAATGGAGGGAGTGCGAGATACCTCTGCTCCAAAGATTATTGCAGCTCAGGACATAGAAGGAATAGAATCTAGGCTGGATGAGTCTGTAATAGCAATATCAGGTGTAATTTCAAATGAGATTAAAGAGTATAAGGGAATTCCAGTGATAAACTCGTTAACTAACTTAAAAGAACTTGTAGACTTAATTGAAGAGAAAACATTTAAACTACTCCCAGATGTAAATGATGAATGCTGTAAAGCCTGTGGTTACACATGCAGTGAGTTAGGAGTTGCAATTATAAATGGTGAAGCAAGCCGAGATGATTGTGTCTTGTCAAGTCCAGCAGTTATATTAAAAATTAATGGTAATGACATTCCAATGGTTCCATTTGTTCAAAGTATTTTAAAAAATACTGTCGAAGCAATTGTAGGAGAGCTTGATGGATATGTAGATAATGGGGAAATTGAAGTATGCATAAGAAGATAGAGTTAATAAGTAAAAGAAACAGTGTATTTAGGGTTTTAATCGATGGTAGAACTGTCATCAGGAAAGAATTTACAAATGAGGAAGACATGCTAAAAGAGCTAAAATATCTCAATGCTTTAGCTGGGACAAAGTGTAAAACTCCCAAAATAGAAGAAATAGAAGATAAAACAATAATTATGGAAGATCTAGGCGAAATTAATTTATTGGATTGGTTTGAAGAACTTGAGAAAATTGGTAGTGATAATGGGATTAAAGAGCTAATTGAGAAACTTGTTGCTTGGTATGAAAGCTTTTATGATGTGTTACACTCTAAACTTGGTGGTAAGTGGCAGAAATACGATGTTAATTTCAGGAATTTCATCATAGTAGACGATGAAATTTATGGGATAGATTTTGAGCAAACTCAAGAAGGTAATTGCGAGGAAGATATTGGAAAGATAGCTGCGTTTGCATTGATGTATAATCCTGAGAATACAGATTGGAAAAAGCATTTTGTTAGCATCTTGATAAAAATGTTTTCTGAAAGATTTAATATTCCCAGTGATATAATTATAACTGCAATGAAGAAAGAACTCCATAATATGGAAATTAGAAGAAACAATCAAATATAAACGTGGTATACTATTATAACAAATCACTTTATCAGGAGGAATTATGAAGAATAAAGAGTTTAAAGCCAGTATGCTCCTACTGCTGACTGCTGCTATCTGGGGTTTTGCATTTGTAGCTCAAAGAAAGGGAATGGACTATATTGAACCTTTTACCTATACAGGTTTAAGATTTTTTTTGGGTGCGTTTTCTCTACTTCCAGCTTTAAAAATATTTAGTTCAAAAAAAGAAGATGCATCAACAGATGATGATTTTATAGCATTGTTAAAAGCAGGTTTCTTTGCAGGTACAGTGCTTTTTATAGCTGCAACATTCCAACAGATTGGCCTAAAATATACTACAGCTGGTAAAGCTGGTTTTATAACGAGTCTGTACATCATACTGGTGCCAATAATGGGGCTCTTTTTAAAACAGAAGACAGACTTATTTGTCTGGTTTGGAGCTGTAATTGCTTCTATAGGCCTTTATATGCTTAGTATTAATGAAAACTTAACTATACAGTTTGGAGATTTACTTCAATTGATTGGTGCGTTTTTCTGGGCGCTTCATATAATTACCCTGGGAATTGTTTCAAAAAAGCTGAATCCAATTAAATTTTCAATAATCCAATTTACCGTTACAGGATTCTGGAGTATTTCTGCTGCCCTTATCTTTGAGAGAATAATATGGAGCCAAGTAATCGATGCAGCAATACCTTTGTTATATGGTGGTGTAATGTCAGCGGGTGTAGCTTACACTATACAGGCAGTAGCCCAAAAAAATGCTAAGACTTCACATGCTGCTATTGCTCTAAGCATGGAAGCAGTTTTTGCTGCTATTGGCGGAGCACTTATACTTAGCGAAAGAATGCCTATCAAGGGTTATACGGGTGCGGGACTTATGTTAGTTGGAATGATGGTATCTCAGGCTAATAATTTTATAAAAACAGCCGATAAATAATTTTGAAGGGAGTATTTACAGTAGCTAATAAGTGGGTACACTATTAGTAACTAACGTATTACACAAAATGATGAATGGAGCTGTATATATTGATACTTGCTAATATTGTGTTAGTTTTAGAGATGCTTTATATCAATGTATTTGCAACTTTGTCTTGTACTGGAAAGAAGAGGTCAGATTTTGCAAACTGGTTTTATCTGACCTTATTTACTGCTGTAATTTTTACATTAAGCTGGTCACTTTTTCCCCAAGAGATAATAGCACATTTAAATGCAAATTGCAGGCATCTCACACTTATTGGATTTATTTATGTTATTCCAGCATATTTTCTTTCTAAACAGCCGTTCAGACAACTTTTTGTAGTCTTCAATATCTTCTGGATATATTCTTTAATACTAAATGCAATATCTATAAGACTGGCTTATATATTCTACAATATGTACTATTCTTACTGGACTTTTGGAATTCAGACGTTTCTATATGTAGTTTCTCTTCCTATTATCATTAAATTTATGAGGCAAAAACTGATTTTCACTATTAGAAATATAAAACATGGAGCCCTCAATGAAATACTAGCATTGACTGCTGCTGTCGTAGTTCTTTTATATGCAGAAAAGCACGTATTTGAAAGTGGCGCGACAGTATTTCTTGAAAGCTTGATATTTTTGCTTATTGGATTGTGCTTTATCCTGACGTTCAGGCTAACGTATTCTTTTGTAGATGCTAGTGCTTCAGTTGAGATACTAGGAATTAAATCTAAAACAGACCCACTTACAAGACTAAAAAACAGAGAGGCTATGTTAGAGGATGCAGCATTAAGAATGGAAAAAGGAATGCCTTTCTGCTTGATATTTCTTGATTTGGACAACTTTAAAACCATCAACGATACTTATGGACATAATGTGGGGGATGATTATCTCGTAGCATTCTCCAATTCTGCGAGGATGTTTCTTGATGAAGAGGACAGGCTATACAGAATTTCTGGCGATGAATTTGTAATATTGAAGTCTGGTGGAATGTGCCAGGATACCTGCTTTAATTTCGAGAATATGGAATTTTTAAATAATCCATCAGGTATCAGTTTCTTAGGATTGAGCACTGGATTTTCCAAATATCCAGATGACTCCAACAATATTAATGAATTGCTGGGTATTGCAGATTCGAATATGTATCAGGCAAAAAAAGAGAAACACAAAAAACAGTTGGAGTAGTTTATGGCATAATGAAGACTTAAGTTACAACCACAAAATGGAGTTGAGAAAATGGGAAGAAAAGCAGTATACTACATGGCTGTAGAAGATGGTATTGATCATGTGGCATTGCCAGTATTCAGACAGCTAAAAGAGTTAGTTGAACTGAAAGAGCTTGATTTGACGATTGATGAATATCCTGTACTTGAATATTGTAATGAATCAGGGGATGAATTTATTTTTGTGAGGACGAAAAAGGTTGTTTGTCATGATTACAACAGATATCTTCCATATATGAACAGTTATTTTGAAGATGCAGAAATGGCAGGGCTTGTCACCTGGCACGAGGGAGGCAACGCTCCTGAAAAAATATTTACTGTTCATACGACAGGTGATGTGGAAAGTGGAAATTTTGGTGCTGCAGATCCGCGATATATGCATAATATTCTCTTGTCCCTTGAAAAACACCGAAAAAATGAGGGGCTTGAAGATTACTTCGTTACTACAGAGGCTACACACTGGTCAGGGATGATGTATGGAAACGGTGGTCCAGAGCTTATTACTCAGTACTCAGTCCCCATAATGGATATTGAGATAGGGAGTATCAAAGAAAGCTGGAATGACCCCATTGCTGCAAGAGTTATTTCTAAGGCGCTAATAGAAGTATTTAATAACGATGATTTAGAGCTTGTAAATGTACTATGTGCTGGTGGAACTCACTTTGACAGGGCTTTTTCTTCTGTTTTATTTGATACGTGGGAAGGCAAATCATATGGAATATCTCATATTATACCGAATCAGTGGCTAGTTAGCGGAAAGTATGAGGAACAGACAGGTCTCGAGAAACTGCTGTTATGTGTAAATTCAATTAAAGGTGGTATAAGAGGAATTGCCATGCATGACGGCCTTAAAGGTGTATATAAAGACCGATTAAGAGAGTTGGGCAAAATGCTTGAGGTGCCTGTATTTAAGCACCAACAACTAAGGCGTCCAGAGGTTATAGACTGGGCAAAATAAATAAGAATCTGCAGTTATCTTGCAGATTCTTATTTTTTATTGGGAAATTCTATGGGTTCATAATCTGATAATCTGAAGGAATTTCGAACATTGATGAGTCTACACCCTTTTCAAATTTATCGACTATAACAATACTTCTCTCATCGTCAAATAATGACTCAAAACCAGCAAGCCTTTTGCCATCAAAGAAATATCTTACAGTTGTATCAACACTTGTGTATTCCTCATAATCCATCATTTTCCCCGCAAATTCAGTTTTACCGCTTGTCACAAATACTAGTTCATCAGGATCGACATCCATTGGGTCAGATAAATTATCCTCACTGAATTGGATGTCCATAGCTGGAAATTCTATTACCATTCTTTCATCATGTACAACCATATACATGACGCCATCTTTTACTATTGTATCTGAACTGCCTTCATCTGATTCGAATCTCATTGCATAGTTGTCTCCATCCATAGAAAAATTAATACGAGCTTCTTGTTCTTCACCGCCTATATCGCTGATTATTGTGTATTGCATAGTATAACTATTACCTTCCACGATAGAAAAGAATTCTTTAGTCAGTCTTCCCTCAAGATCTGATTTTTGGGCATTTCCTGATTCCTTTGGAATTTCAGGCAAAACCTCTGCAGGACTTTCTGCGGGAGTTTCAACCACAGCGGGGGATTCTTCTGTCTTAGGCGAACTACAGCCTGTCAACAGTAGCATAAGAACCAATAAAAGCCCAATCCCTTTAATAAATATTTTCATTGGGCACCTCCATATATATTTATTTGCTTGGGCTATATATACCCAGTCTCGTTGTAAATTTGATATACTCGTTTAATGTATGAAATAATGCTATAATTATTGTAGAGATAAATGTTAACAAGTTATGGAGGTTATCATGAATAAGGCTGATTCAGTAATTTTAAGAATAAGAAATTTGGCATCAAGGATGACAACAAGAGATATAAAAAGGCTAGATTTATACACTTTTGAAAGAATTACAGTAAGGCTGGATTCTTTTAGTAGCTATTGTGAAATATGCAATGAATTTTTGAATCACCTTGACGAATATTTCATGAGTCTCGAGTCAAAGGAAGGAATGTTGGATAAGAAAGACCTAAAGAATCATATAAATATAAGGACTGAACTTACAGCTCATTTGATTAGAGAGCATAAACTGGTGCAAAAAGGTCAATATATGAATATGTTTTTGTCCATTGGCATGATTGTTGGTGCAATAATTGGTCTGATGGTATTCAGTAATGTTGGAGTAGGAGTACCCATTGGGCTAGCAATAGGAGTTGCAGTCGGTTCTCTTTTGGATGCAGACGCAAGCAAAAAAGGAAGAGTCATATAATTTTGGGTATAAAAATAGCAGAAGCACACAGAATGGAAGGTGGCATAATGAAAAGATATATTGCGTTATTTGTAGCTATTATTGTTTTTATGAGCCCAGTTATTGGAATAGCCTCACCAAGCCAGTGGGCTGAGAGTGAAATTGAATCAGCCATCCAACTTGGGCTTACAACACCTGAACTACTTAGTAACTACCAAGATGACATAACAAGAGAAGAGTTTGCAGAGATGATAATTAATCTCTATGAAACAATGTCCGGCAAAATTGCACTTCCTGATTCAAATAATATGTTTTTGGATACAAGCAATCCTGAAATTCTTAAAGCAAGTAAACTTGGTATAGTTAAAGGTTTTCCAGGCGGTAATTTTAAGCCATCACAGTTAATTACCCGAGAAGAGATAGCTGTTATGTTTTTTAGAACCATAAAATCTGTATATCCTGCAACCCAAAGCAGCGGATTTAAACTTGGATTTGCAGATAATAATTCCATAAGCATTTGGGCAGCAGAAGAAGTTGCTTTTATGAGTGCAAACGGAGTTATTAAGGGGAAAGGGAGCAACATATTTGACCCTAAGAACTACACGACGAGGGAAGAAGCAATCGCTTTGACTCTGAGGACATACAGACAGTTTACAAAGAATGCAACTTTACCCCCCTCTATAGAAGATAATAAAAAGAAGACGGCAGAAGAGATAGGGATGTTGTCAGATAGTGTAGTTCAATTATTCGTTCAGCATAACGACAACGATTATACTATGGGAAGTGGCTTTTTCTACGAAAAAGGGCGAGTTGTCACGAATTATCACGTTATCGAAAATGCCAAATCTATTACAATGGAATATGATGACGGATCTGTGTACACAGGCGGGGTTACAGTTTTAGGTTATGATAAAGAAAGGGATATTGCTGTCCTTATGGTATCCGATTCTATTACACCAGCACTTAATTTGGGAGATTCAGATTTTGTGCAAAGAGGACAGAAGGTTTACGCAATTGGCAGCCCTGCAGGTTTGACTAATACTCTTTCTGATGGTCTGGTGAGTGCTGTAAGGAGCGATATGATACAAATTACAGCTGCAGTTAATCACGGGAATAGTGGTGGTGCTCTTCTAAATGAGTACGGTGAAGTCATTGGAATAATATTTGCTCGAATAGATAATGGAGATAATCTAGGTTTTGCAATACCCGTGAATAGCTTAAAAGAATTATCTAAAGATAAAAGGCTGACTTTAAAACAATTTAATGATGAAGTGGATAGCCGGGCTGATTCGCCAGAAAACGTACTCGCTATCATAAGTGAAGATGAGACTGTGCTTCTAGCATGGGATAATATGCGGGCTGATTATTTTATAGTCTATGAATCCACAGATTTTGGTACTACTTGGGAAGCTGTTGTAGATTCCAAGGGAATAAATAAGTGGAAATGGTTTTCTGATTATTCTATAGAAATAACTGGATACAAACCAGGCACCAAGGTATACTATGCCGTTGCTGCAGTTACAGGCACCATAATCTCAGAGTATAGCTACTCCAATTATGTGGGAATTTCTACCGGACTCACAACATATGAAATAATTGATCATTTATATGACAATATGCCGTATATATATGTAAATGGAAATTCAATTGATTTTGCAGGATATGATGTCATAAAATCCCCAGATGGCACTGTAACTAGTATTTATGCATATTTAACTGAAAAAAACTTCGACAAATTTTTATCTCTGGAGGAGCGTGGGTTAGGAAGTATTGCTAAGGCTGTAAAAAATAATGCAATCTATTATGAGGAAATTATTGGAACAGACATAGACTTGGTAATTGTTTACTCCGGAATGTATGATGAAAATCCAGTTTATTTTATTGACAATTATATTTATGAAGATGTAATAACCTATGACAAAGATTCAGGTTATTGGTATGTATGGTATCCATTAATTGAAGTTTTTAATTTTTCAAACCAATATTATTCATGGTATGGATCGCATTCAATGTAAGCTAGACAGTTTCTTATTTACTTAATAATAAAACGTATATGGAGGAATAGCTATGAACGCGTTTACAAGATCCATTACCAAAGTATTAAAGAGCGCTATGGAATCCATGAAGACATTTCCCGCAGCAATCATAAGTGCTTTGGCGTTTTCTGTAGTTGCTTGGGTGCGAATTTATTTAGACTGGCCAGAACAAGAGGCATATAATTTCCTTTTCAGTTGTCTGCACTGGGCTCTTGGTTTTGGAGCAATCCTTGGGATTACTTCTGTGACATATACCAATTCCAGATATGACGACAAAAAGTGGTTTGGTATTGCAAATTTTATGACTTTAGGGATAGTCATAATAGCATTTGTGTTACTATATTTTACTGGAGGACGAGCTCCTGGTCCTGACGATTACGCTAAGTACACTTGGCTGAAGTCCATTGCCCAGTCCAGAATGGCGGTGCTTTATCTTATAACCACTATAGCTTTCGTTATTTTTTCTGGATTGCCAATAAAGAAGCCTGATGTTGGAAAATCAATATTTATGGTCCAAAAGGCTTTTGTAGTCGCTGCCATATACGGCGGTGTTATGATGATAGGAATATCTACTATAACTGGAGCAATCCAGGTACTCCTGTACAACGATATGAGCTATAAGGTCTATCAGTATTTGGGGACGGTAGTTGGCTTTATCACTTTTACAATCTTTGCAGGATTCTTTCCTGATTTTACCCAACGTGAAGAAGATGAGAAGAGGGCGGCAGCTGAAACCCAGTCTAGATTTCTTGTGGTATTGTTTTCTTATATAATGATACCAATCATTATGGTTCTTACAGTGGTGTTTTTGCTATGGTCATTAAAAACAGTATTTGAAGGAATTGGTTCAAACTTTATTAGACTCTCTGGAATTGCTATAAGCTATGCTATTGTTGGAATATGGCTGCATATAATGGTTTCAGATCACGACAATGGATTGGCAAAATTTTATCGAAAAGCATATCCTATCGCGGCATTGGTTATCCTGGCTTTCGAAGCTTGGGCTTTGATAGAACAGTTAAGCAAATATGGACTCCAAACCACAGAGTACTTTTTTTCAATAATCTGGGTAATAGCTGTAATTTCGATGATAGCTATCTTAGTAAAAAAAAGAAGTGCATATGTGCTAATATATTTGCTGGTTGCATTTGCAGCGACAGTATCTATTTTGCCAGTTATAGGTTACCATAGTCTACCCGCTAGAAGCCAGACTTCCAGGTTAGAAAAGCTCTTAACAAATGCTGGAATGTTAGTTGATGATGAAATAATTCCAGGCAGTGAAAGTCTGGACAAAGATGTAAGAATTGGAATTACCGAGGCGGTTTCTTTCCTAGGGTATCAGGAAGATTACCAGTTGCCGAAATGGTTCGATAAAAACCTAAATGAATATGATAACTTTAAGTTGAAAATGGGATTTGAACAGATTTGGAGTGGTCAGAATGATTACGTACAGCAATCTGACTATGCGACAATCACCCTTACCCTTAAGCCCACTATTATAGATATAAGTGATTACAAATGGTCGTTCAATTTGCCTGATTATTCAGGTAAGAGAACCGATACTAATAGCTTTATGGGCGAAAGAGGATTATATGAAGTAAACTGGGTTATGGAACCAGGCTATGAAAGGATACCATCAATTACAATCAGTCTAGATGAAAATATAATAGTCGACGAGAGTATGAAAGATTATCTGGATGGTGTCATGGAGAAATATCCTGCAGTAGGCTATGAAGCTAGAGAAGTTGGAGTTGAAGAAGTAAGCTATTTAATTGAAGATGATAATATATTAGTTCTGATAGTATTTAATACTGTTGAGATATCAATAGATAAGAGAAAGGATACTGTCAATTACTGGCTTTACGTTAATTCAATTTATATAAATGAAAAATAAAGGCTCGCCTTAGGGCGAGCTATTTATTTATTGCAATTGTTTTTTTGAATCCTGAAGAGTTACAACTGTAACAGATGCTATTACAATAGCCGCTCCTATTAGTTGTACTACAGATAGAGTATCACCAAAGATAAAGTAGCTAAAAATAAAAGTAAACACTGGAACAAGGTTCATAAAAATTGCGGTTGTTGCAACACTCAGGTTGTTGAGTGCAAATATGTACATATAGTTTGCTATAGCTGAGCATCCTATTGCTAGAAATAGAAAATGGAATAGTATCGTTCCATCAAGTAAATCCCATCTGACTTTTTCCATCCATAAGAAAGGTATAAAGCCAATGGTTCCAAATACGACTTGATAAAATGTAACAGCGATGTCAGAGTAGTGTTTAAATAGTGGTTTAGTAATAACCATAAAAATCGCAAAAGAGACAATTGAACCCGCCATAAAGAGGTACCCCGAAGCACTTCCACCTTCCAATTTCCCTCCTATTATTATGAATATCCCAACTATAGAAGCGACAATTGCCATAAGAGAAACTGCTGAGATTTTCTTTCCTAAGAAAAATCGTTCTGCAATTGCTGCGCCAATAGGCATAGTAGCAATAATTATAGAAGCATCATTAGATGTAATCCTTAAAACTCCATTATTTTCAAAGATAAAGTAAATTGTAATACCTAAAAGTCCAGTTAATGCAAGTAAAGGAACATGTTCCTTTTTTAGAGTTTCACCAGGACTCATCTTTTTTAGCATTGGAAATAACACAAAACATGCTATTAGAAATCTGTAAAAAGCCATGCTTATAGGTGGAAATACTTCCATTGAAATTTTAATACTGACAAAAGACAATCCAAACATTATGGTTGCCCCTGTCAGCATGGCAATTGCAAAGAACTTACTTTTACTCATATTTTGTACCTCCATCTATGAATAATGAGATTATAACATATTTTAGGGTATTGGTAACTAGGAAGTATTTTCTAAAGGTAATTGTATAATTCAATAAAGGAGAATTTTAATTTGAGAATAACAGTAAAATATATGGGAATTATGGACGTTGAAATTCCAAGCCAGATTGATTTACCTGTAAATACAACAGTTGATAAAGTATTATTAATATTGTTTGGGGATAATCCTGAAGAGAATAACTTCAATGTACTAATAAATGAGAAAGCTGCATCTAGATCATCTATTCTGTCAGAAGGAGATAATTTGCTTATTCTACAGGTGTTGGGTGGAGGTTAATTACTTGATTAGTGCAAATAAGAACAGATGCAGAGGGTACGCTGCATAGAAAAGAATCTGAACAATTTTGTTTTTTGTACCTGGCGCTCCTGAGTACAACATCAAAGGTATTATTGCTAGCAAAGAATACTGCTGAACAAATGAACCACTAAACATATTTACAAAATAGAGTACAGCAAATACTAATAACAGTCTTTTAACCTTGGGCATATTATAAGTGAAATAAAAACTTAAGATATATAAAATACCTATATAAGAATAGTCTGTTTTAAGAATAGAAGCAATCGTACAAGCAGCAGCAATAATTAAAGCCTTAATATAAGCTGAACTATACTTATATTCTTCCAGAAGAGCCATGGCAGACAGTCCTAAGAATAAAGTGAAAAAGACATTTTGGTGAGACCAGTTTAAACCACCAAAAAATGCATAATCAAATGGAATCTCTGAGATAATTGAGAACGCTGCCAGTCGAAGTCCATATTTTTTTATATTTTTTGTATGGAAAAAACCTTCAACTAAAAGAAAACAGTATATGGGAAAAGCCAATCTTCCAACCACTCGAAATGAAATATCCCATGGTTGAAACACAGCTCCATAGTGGTCGACTATCATTGATAGAAGTGCTATTGCTTTAAGTGCTAGAGAACTCATAAAACCACCTACATTTGTTTTGATATAAAAATTATAGCAAAAAATCCAATGCTTTGAAAGCTGCGAAATATTTGATTTTATCTAAGTAAGAGTCTATAATTTTAAGGGTAGACATAAAACTAGCATAAGTTTGGAGGAATTGTAATGGCTGATTTTAAATTTGAAATTACAGAAAAGTTTGGGGTTTTAAGTGAGTCATCAAAAGGATGGACAAAAGAATTCAACAAGGTATCATGGAATGATTATCCAGCTAAATACGATATTAGAGAGTGGGATCCGGAACACAACAAAATGGGCAAGGGAATAACGTTAAATTCTGAAGAACTGAAGGCTCTGAAGAATTTGTTAAATGATATAGAATTAGAGTAAATCATCTATCTTGAATTAATTAGAATAGGTAAAGCTATTGATGGGTAATAAATAGCTAAGAAATGCAAGGAGGTGTTTAAATGCTGTACTTTGCATACGCAAGCAACCTTAGCAAAGTTTACATGGCTGGCAGATGTCCAAATGCGATACCTCTCAAGAAAGTAATTTTAGATGGGTATAAGCTATCTTTCAATGAACTGGCTGATATAATTCCCAGTGAGGGAGACAGCGTTGTAGGAGCTTTGTACTTAATATCAAAACAGGATCTTGAGAAGCTAGATGCTCTGGAAGGACACCCCGATTTATATGAGCGAATCCTAGTTGAACTGGAAGATGAAAAAGGAAATCTTTATGATGCCTTTGCATATTCCATGGTGGACAAAAAAGAGCAGTCACCACCGGAAAGTTATTACAATATATTGGTAGATGGGTATAAAGACTGGGATATCGATATCGAATTACTGGCAAAGGCAAAAAGGTTTGAATAGGAAATCCCCTGGTTTAAATACTGGGGGTCATTCTTTGGAGAAGACATTAATATTTGAAGGAGTGTTGAAATGATTAAAAATTTGAAGGGTATTGAACCTGTCATACACAAAGATGCGTTTGTAGCAGAAAGTGCGGATGTAATGGGTGATGTTACTATTGGAGAAGGCACCAGTATTTGGTATGGAGCTGTATTAAGAGGAGATATTGAAGATATCAAAATTGGAAAATTTTCAAATATTCAGGATAATGCCACTGTCCACACTGAAACTTATATTCCTACGAAAATTGGCGATTATACTGTTGTTGGGCATAATGCAATAATTCATGGTTGCACGATAGGTAATAATACACTAATTGGGATGGGTTCCACAATACTGAATGGAGCGGTCATTGGGGATAAGTGCATTATCGGTGCGGGGACAGTAGTAACCGAGGGCAAGATAATCCCTGACAATTCAATGGTCCTTGGAATTCCAGGCAAAGTAGTCAGGCAGGTAACCGAAGAAGAAGCTGAAGCTATACGAAATAATGCCATAAGATACAATGAACTATGGAAAAAGCATATTGATTAATTTAATTACTAGGAAACTTATGTGCAACTGAAAAAAATAGCACTTTATCAATGGAGGGATCGATATGGATTACAAAGAGAAGTATCAGTCTTGGCTTGATGACCCATACTTCGATGAAGCTACCAAAAGTGAGCTGAGGGAAATAAGAGATGAAGAAGAGATAAAAGATAGGTTTTATCAAGACCTGGAATTTGGTACTGCTGGTTTAAGAGGGAAAATTGGTGCGGGAACTAATAGAATGAATACTTACACAGTAAGTTTGGCTACCCAGGGTCTTGCACAAACTATAATTAGGCATGGTAAAGAAGCAATGAAAAGGGGAGTTGCCATAGCGTATGACGTTAGGCAATTTTCAGATGAATTTGCTAGTATAGCTGCAAGAGTACTTGCAGCAAATGGAATAAAAGTGTATTTGTTTGATGATATACGAGCTACTCCTTTACTGTCCTACACTGTGAGAAAATTAAATGCCATATCGGGCATTGTTGTTACTGCAAGCCATAATCCAAAAGAATATAACGGATATAAAGTATACTGGGAAGAGGGTAGCCAGATTCTAGATGATTTAGCAGATGAAATACTTGAAGAAATAGCATCGATTCCTCATTTTAGAGATATTAAATTAATGGATGAGAAAGAAGCTTTGAATAAAGGCTTAATACAAGTGCTGAGTACTGAAATTGATGACGTATATAATGAAGAACTTTTAAAAATGTCAATTAATGAAGATATCGACAAAGATATTAAAATTGTCTATACTCCATTAAATGGCACTGGAAACATACCAGTCAGAAGAATATTAAAAGACCGTGGTTTTTCAAATGTTATGGTAGTCCCAGAACAAGAATTACCAGATTGGACTTTTGCAACTGTTGGATATCCAAATCCAGAAGATACAAAGGCCTTTAAGTACGCAAGGGAACTGGGGCTATCTAAAAAAGCTGATTTGCTGCTGGCTACAGACCCCGACTGCGATCGTGTTGCAATAGGAGTTTTAAATGACAAAGGCGACTTTACCTATTTGAACGGGAATCAGACGGGTGCCCTGATGATTTATTATATATTATCTCAAAGGGCTGAAAAAGGGGATTTGCCTACAAATGCAGCTGTAGTTAAGAGCATCGTAACAGGAGATTTGGGAAAAGCAATTGCCAAAAAATATGGAGTAACGACTTTTGAAACTCTAACTGGGTTTAAACATATTTGTGCGTTAGCTAACGAATGGGATATTACTGAATCCTTTAAGTTCGTGTTTGGTTACGAGGAGAGTATAGGCTATGTTTATGGTGACCTCGTAAGAGATAAGGATGCTGTAGTATCATCAATGATAATTGCTGAGATGGCTGGTTACTATAAAAAACGAGGCTTAACATTGCTAGACGTTCTGGACAATGTTTTCAAAGAATTTGGGTACTTTAATGAAAAATTGATTTCAATCGTCTTAGAAGGAGCAGAGGGACAGCACAGAATAAAGAGGATGATGGATGACATTAGACATATGCCGGTAGAATCGATAGGTGAAATGATGCTTTTTAAGACTGTCGATTATCTTAGCGATGAAACAGATGCAGGAAAATCTAATGTACTCAAATACTATATGGATGATGGTTCTTGGTACGCAATAAGGCCTTCGGGTACAGAACCAAAAATAAAGCTATATATTTATTCAAAGGGTAAAACATGGGAAGATTCAGAATACAAAGTAGAACTTATTGAAAAAGTCGTTAGACACAGAATGGAGTCAGTCGAATAATGTAGAAGGTTAAACATCAATGACCGTCCCGTTTGTGGGTGGTCATTTTGATGTTTTTGTGTGTCTTACTTAAATAGAAGGTGATCTGGTGGAATCAGCAATAGATAAAAAAAGTGTCAGAAAAAATATTTATCACATAGCCAGTCCAGTTCTTGTAGAATTATTGCTGGGAACTTTGTTTGGTATGGTAGATATGATAATGCTTGGAAGGTCAGGTTCTACTGACCTTACTACTGCTTCAATTGCAGCTGTTGGAATAACCAATCAGTTAGTGTTTGTCGGCCTATCTCTGGTGCAGGCTCTCAATGTAGGAGCAACAGCCATGGTGGCTAGATATATTGGTGCAGGTAAAGATGATAAGATTGAAACAGTAGTCAAACACACTATTTTATTGACTCAAGTTTTTATCGTACTGCCGGTGCTGTATCTAGGCTTATTTAAGAGCCTTTGGGTAATGCAGTCTCTCGGTGCAGGCAATGATACAATATCAATTGGGATGGGGTACTTTAGGGTTGTAATACTAGGTTTTATTTTTCAAGGCTTTAACTTTTCGCTGTTTGCTTCTCTAAGGGGGGCAGGTGATACCAGAGCGCCTATGAAAATAAATGTCATAGTCAATTTACTTAATGTCTTTGGGAATGCGATATTAATATTTGGGTTATTGGGATTTCCAGCCTTAGGCGTCACAGGAGCTGGAATATCGACAGCATTCTCACAAATTGTTGCCAGCGTGATGTTGCTAAGATACCTATCAAAGAGTAAAGGCGTAATTAAGTTGAATTTGAAACATAAATTTTCTGTTGATGGAGATACTATATATAACTTGGTAAAAATTGGGGTTCCAGCATCACTTGAACAAATTGCATTCAGAGGAGGAATATTGATATTTACCAGAATGGTAGCTTCTCTTGGAACAATAGCCTATGCTACTCACCAAATTTGTATCGGAATAATGACTTTATCATTCACTCCAGGGCAAGCGTTTGGTACGGCAGCATCTACTCTAACAGGTAGAAGCTTAGGAGCTCAGGAACCTGAACTTGCAGAATTGTATATTAGAGAGAATAGAAGGATAGGAGCTGTTATTTCAGCTGCTATGGGATTGCTGTTCTTTTTCCTTGGACCCTACGTTGCGATGATGTACACTGACAGTGCCGAAGTCATTAATGAAGCAGCTAAGGTTCTTAAACTAATGGCATTCATAATGCCTTTTCAGGGCTCTCAACTGATTGTAGCCGGAGGACTAAGAGGGGCAGGAGACACCGTGTGGACTCTTATAGCGACTTTTGCGGGGACTATTGGCGTAAGGATAGTGTTGGCATGGCTATTTGTAATTGAGCTTGGATATGGCCTTCTGGGAGCGTGGATGGCTGTGTTCGTAGATCAATTCGTCAGATGGGCTTTTATTACCCTGAGGTTTAACACTAACAGATGGAAATATATTTCTATAAAGTAAAAAACCGCATAAGCGGTTTTTTTATATTGAATGCATTATGTGTTTAGCAAATTGAGAAGCAATCTTATCTATGTCATTTAGCTTTAATACTGCTCCCTGATCATTTGCTGTCACCTGAAGTGAAAAATCAGGAGAAAGTTCAAAAGTTTTGTTCATATTTAAGCTGCTTATTAATTGTTTTGCAAGTGCATCACCGCCAGAGTAGCCCGAGACAATGATTGACATAATTCTTTTATCGTAAAACTTTGTTTTTCTAAATAGAGCCGTAAGTCTGTTTATTGCGGCTACAATATTAGCCGGAAGCATGTCGTTGTAATTTGGGCAAAGCAACAACAAAGTTGATGCGTTGCTGATAGCTGGGTATACTTCTTCTACAACTATACCACCATAAAAGCACTTAGATTGTTTCCCAAAAAACTTACATGTCTTATAGCTACAACCTCTGCAGTCAGTGATATTTCCATTTCCAAGATATATTTCAGTTATTTCTACATCCTCAAGATTTCTCTTTACCATATCCCATAGAGCAAGTGTATTCGAAGTGCCTTTATTTGAAGAGTGCAGTACAGCAATACTCCTGTTTCGATAGTACTCCTGCGTTGACAGCAATCGTCTCCCAAGTTCTTCGCTTTTCATAAGGCAAATATCTTCAAGGCCCATATTGTAAATTTTCTGCATCGGAATAAAGTTGTCCAGGTTTGTATTAGCTTCTATCGTAGGCCTTCCAGGGAAAAGACAACCCATTTTATTAGCAAGGTAAATTATATCCTGAGCAGCTGTTTTCGTAAATGAATTCCAATTGCTGTGAATGAGAATACCTCCCCGGCTATTAATTAAAGAATCACTGCCTCTTTCCCAAAGAGCCTGAAGTATTTCATTAATCTCCGAGCTTATACCAATCTGGTTTAATTCTATCGCAAAGAGAATGTTATTATTTTTCAGATCAGGTAAATTTGTAGAAGAGGTTATAACTCGATACTCATTTCCTCCAGAAGCCTTTTCTATCATAGCACTTAACATTCTGCTAGGTTCTGAAGGAAGTATTACTGTAAATTGTCTCATATTATGCTCCTTAAATCATTATATGTATTTTCAAGCCTTTGTTTAAGTAGGGGATGCAGATTGTACTGGGTGACCTCAAGCCCTGAATCAGTTAGTCTAATTTTTGAGCCTATAAAAACTTCTCCCATAAGAGAAGAACCATAAAAAGGATCACCTTCGATGGCGGAGATGATTGAAAGACTGCCTGATGATAAACTTGGAGCAATGTAAGGTTTAAATCCAAATTCGCGGATTTTTAGGTTTGCAGTCACCGTTTTTTCTGTTAGTATCATCGATTTTTCATGGTTGTAATTCTTTATGCTGTCTGCGACAATTAGCCCGTTGCCATGAGGTCCAAATACTGTTCCTTCGTCGATATAATGGGATAACTCTGGAGATTGTTCGGAATAGAAAGCTGCTCGTGCATTCATAACTCCCAGGCCAAAGCCAATTATTTTGTTAGGAGCAAGTCCCCGAAAGTCCATTTTTCCTTTTTCATTTTTGTTGCTTTCTAAGAATACTGATTTACAGAGTGGATCTATTGGATCGCTAACTACTGAAAAATATCCTTTGAAATTCATATTCCGGGCTATTTTAGCGTATTCAGAAATTATTTGTCTGTTTTTTTCAAACTGTGCCATCCTGACGTCAGAAACTCCTGAACCAACAGGCGGAATTCCTGAAGACGCGCAAAATATGAACATATCACAGTTGAATAATTCCTCTTTTTCGATAACTTTTATAGGCGCAAAAGCTCTTTCATCAAAAGGCTTTCGTATTTGGGATAGTTCATGTTCCCATCTCTTCAGCCTATTTGGGTTTCTGTCATAAATGCCAATTGAATTAATGTTTTTACCTAGTAAGCGAAGGCCGATAGCCAAGGTACTGCCAACATCTCCAAGAGCAAAAATGTTTACATTCCAGCGTATTGGCAATGTAGTTAGCTCAGCTTCCCACCCTGGATAGTCTGTATTGATTACTTTAATCAATCCTTTAGAAATTTTGTCATAAATCCATTCGGGGTAGTTTTTTGCTTCTTTCTGGTTTTCTAAAATTGAGATATTTTCATTTTCAATTTCAATCTGATTTACGCTCATAAGCTTAAATCCCCTACGAGAGGTCATCGGATCAGATTGCTTAAGGAGGTATATTATACCATCGTAATTCTTAATTTCACTTTCATCAATAGGTTCCATATCGTCATATCTAAATTTTGATAAGAAGAAGTAGGAATTCTTACGGTAATAATTCATTTATTCACCTCTTGTAACCTTTCAGAGTATGCTCTAATCGTTTTAGATAATCTAAGTCCATTTCTATAAATGAAGATGGTTTCATAAATCTCTTTTCACTTATCCCTCGTTCTAGATCAGGATATCTGGGGATGTGTATTACCTCACTGAGTGAAGATATAGTCAGATTTCTTTCATTTATCTCCTGGTAGAGTCTTTCAATTTCCTTAAAAATTGCAACAGTATTGTTTAAAGAAGTTTCGCTCATGTTGTATATACTAACTACATCTTCAGCTTTAATAAATCTTGGCGAGACGTAAGGCAGAATAAAATTTACACTTGGTATAAGATTGTTATCAAGGTTGCTGCTCTCAACCATGTCACCGCCTAAGAACGGATACTGACCACTCTCATTGAACCAAAGCTTGAGATTCGGAACAAAATAGGCTGAATCAACGTTCAGTTTTCGTATTTCAGCTATCTCTCTTCCTTTTCCTGAGAGGATTCCAACAAAAAGCTTGGAAATTTCAATGTTCTCTTTTCGAAGAAGTGGCTCTACTATTTTTAATCGATAGCCCTTATGAAGCAAATCATCAAGAAGAATAACAGGCCTGTTAAATGATTTAATAGTCTTAGCCTGCTGCTCTAGTGTTAAGTAATTAGGAAAATTGCCTACTGTAAAACTTTGAATATCAGGAGCAAATATTCTTTCTGTGTGAAGAGTTTTAGTAACTGTATTTGGAATAATTGAATTATTTAGTATTATCCCAAAAGGCACACACATTTTGTTGCCAAGTCTTCTCTTGCTGGAGTCATTAACTGGTACATTATTTTCATCGCAGATTTTTTGTATCAGCTTTGAGTATACCATATCTCTGTTAAAAGAGATTAGGAGCTCTCCGGGAAATAAATTAGCAAGAGATTTTTTTAATTCTTTCCTTGAATTAAGAATAACTTTCTGTATCCTGGGATCCCTATCATATGGTGATTTGAGTGTGTTTTCTAAATCAAGATTCAGAGTAATCGGATTGTTCATATCGACCATGTACAATGGAGCATTCTTATGGACATAAGGAGTTTTGACAAAACCTTGTATATCCATAAACTCTTCTGCCTTTTTGTTATCTCCTCTTACCATAGTATTGCAATACAAAGCATAATTATAATCTCTGTTCAACGCTATAGACAGAGTTTCATTAAGAATCATATCCATTAAATTATCATCGTCATCTTTTGCATACATGCCTGTAATAAAAGCAGTGCGGCCTTTTGCGTTATTTCTGATATACTCTGTTATCTCCTGGTCTTTGAACTCTTCATATAACATACTGTGTCTTACCCAGTAGAAAGCTGAAAAGCCAAGAGGAGAATTTGTCTCAGTATCCATAAGCAGTATAATTCTGTAACTGAGTTTCTCTTTAATATCCAATAACCCTTCTGCGTTAACAGATTCACCAAAATGCTTCATAAGGTATTCGAAGAGTTCATGAGATAGATTTCTGTGAACATCTATGTCAATTGTCTTTGTTTCTAGTAGAGTTTTGTAGAGAGGTTCTCTCAAATAGAGTCCATAGTTGAAAATGTAATCAGCCGCCATCGGATCAATTAGTTTGGAGATATCCCTGTTTTTGTCAATGTTTTCTCTTATCTTTGTTGAACTTATATCTTCGTATTGAGTAGGCAGTGTAAGCTTTACGACATTTCCTTTGATTCGTGCAATCGTCGATTCCAGCCTGCTTTCATCCCTGTAGTTTGCAGTTTCTGACTTTCTATCAAATATGACATGTGAAAAATTGAGTATTTCATTATCGCCTCTATAGGCAGAGGCATTATTTAAGACATCAGAGCCAACAGCCAAGTATACCTGACGTTTACCAAACAATGCCCTTAAGTTTCTCATATCAGAATTATTGCTGATGTTTATTGGGATTTCCTTAGGAAATAGGAAAATTTTATCTTCTTTAGCGATACTCATATTTATTATATCTCTTCTAAATTGATGAGCTTCAGTTCTCTTAGACCACGAAAATTCGTCTACAGCAAGGTAAACTTCAAAACCATGCTTAGTCATTTCTTTGGCAATTTCTCTGTGGCTCAAGCTAAATGGGTCAAATGAACCGGGGAAGAATACGACATCTTCCTCAGTCTCGATATCCATTTTACCTAACTGGAATTCAAATTCCGAGATGAATCTGTATATATGGTTTAGAGAAGCGGCAGTATTATAGAAAATAAAAGCATTTTCCCGAGCATCATCCATAAGGGTTAGAAGTTTTTTCCCGACCCTCTTAAAAATCGTATATTTGTCCTCTAGTGACAACTGCTCTGAGTTAAATACTGTGGTTGCAATTACCCTCAGGGCCTCTGTCTTAATTTCCAATTTGTAGGATGAAAGAGGAACTAGCAGTAACCCAAGAAGCCTGTAGAGCCTTTTGATATTTTTGCTGTAATTCTCACTAAAAAGGGTCTTATAAACAGGGTAACCTAAAATAGCGGTGCCGATAGTATTTAAGAGCAAAATTACCGTCTGAGGCCTTGATACTTGTATTTTTTCTTCTAAATCATCAATCAGTTCATCAAGTTCCTTGGGTGGAAGGTGGAGTATTAAGTGACCTAGGTACTCAGGAATAAACTTTGTAAACTGATAGCTGTCCATTTCCAGAGCTCTTAATAGCTCTATGGCAACATCGTTTCTCTGTTCTAATGTCAGCAGAGGGATTATGTTTAGCAATGTATATCCACTGTAATTTCTCACCCTTTCAACAGCACTTACTTTAAGGAGATTGCAAAGGTGTATTGCAGTGTGGATACCTGTTGACTGTGGGTTTTTTCTCACTTGATCGTACAGGATATCAATATTAATCTTTTTATTAGTCCAGCTTGTAGCAGTCTTTAGGTTCTCGAGAAATAGCTCCGACACATTAGATTGATCAGAGTAGTAATTAGTTCTTAGGACGGCACAAATTTCTTCTTCTACTTTCAACTTCGTAGCCATAATATATTTAGAATAGTTTTCTGCAGGTATATCCGATTTTCCTGTTCTCTGGGAGAGATACTTTTTAAGTGGAGAATTTAGTTTTTCATCATCGTATTTTGATATTATCTCAAAAGTCCTATCAAGAGCACTTAGCCTAATGTTCACGTTTTCGGATGATATTCTCTTAAGGATGTATTCATTTAGCTGGTCTTTTCTGTTGATATCCAGTTCAGAATATGGAATATAGTTAATGGTTTGAACCAAATAAAACTGTGCAACTGGTGTAAGTGACTCAGAATTTTTGTAAAACTCATTTAGTTTGTCAAAGTATATAGGTATTTTTGAAATCTGGCATGTCTCAAATAATGATTTTACAATAATTTTAAGATTGTAAAGCCATTCATTTTGCGATTCAGCCAGCTTATAGCTTGGATATAAAAGGTCATTCAATATTCTGTGGAAAACATCTTCACTTGATTCAACGCTATCTTTACGACTTATCATTGCAGGAAGTTCTTTTCTGTATTCTTCGTCGTAATTTGATAAAATTCCCCCAATTAATTCTGACGCCTCTTTTCTTACGTCTTCTTCTTTGTGTAGCATGAGGTCAATTAAAAAATGAAGAACAATAACCTTTTGCCTTTGTGTAAGATAAGTTGAATACTCCTTAAGTATCTCAAGATACAGTCTTAATCTTCGCCAGTTAGCCTGGCTTCTCGCATCCTCAAGAATAGTGAGAAATTTATCGTGATTCACTAGGTTTGCCATGAGAAACAGGTTGTTTTCTATGGACTTGTGCTTAAATGAACTGACTATTTCTTCACCTCTTAAGAGGCTCCAATAGATTTTTTCAGCAGGGGTCAAACTCCCCACAAGCGTGGTGTCAACACCTAAAGAAACAATATAGTCTTCAAAATCTCTGAGCTTATTATATACTCTTATATATCTTTTTTCTTTTGCTTCATCAACATTGTCAAGTTTATCTAAGATAACCTGAAAGGACTCTGCAAGTGTGAATATGTGCATTTTGTATTCGCCTGCAACCAGACGATTTTTAACTCTAAAGTCAGAGTAAATCAGAACAAGCGATTCTAGAGGAAGAGTTTCAAGCTCAAGGTCCCAGGTCGAATGATTTGTAGCTATGTGACCAATTTTTTCAAGACCAAGCTCTTTAAACCATTGCTCTGTGTAATAATAGTGCAGATAAGGCACTCGTGATTGTTCATCATCTGTTACGCCGTATTTACCTACGTCATGACCCAGACTGGATCCCAATATTATACCTAGGTCAAGTGGAAGCCCCAGTTGTTGAAGCTGCAATGAAATATGCATCGCAACATCCTTAACGCCAATAACGTGCTCAATAGTATTATGTCCAGTTGCAGCCATGTCAAGCTGCATCAATTCGTATACATAACGATTCTTATAAGCATCCACAAACACATTAAATTCATCGAGTGAATTGACAAAGTCATACTCAAGATATTCTGTTCCATTGATTTCCTGAAGAACATTTAGGATTGCTTCATATAAATCGATAAGTGAATCATCAATTAAGGCTGTTTTCTTGTGAGGAAATGATTTAAAGCAAGCATAATCAAAAAGGGTTCTGATCCACTCAGATGAATCTAAAACCCTGTAAGTATCAAGAAAAGGAATCATTGATTCAACAAATGTAAACACAGTCGAACTTTCCTTTTTGGCTAAGGACGTCATTGTTTCATAAATATTGTGATCGCTGACGTATTTTTTTAGTTTGTCAACAGTTTTCATAAAATCCTCCATTATTCAGAACTATCTTTCTCTTTCTTCGTCAGGATCATAGAACCTGGCACTGATAAGTTCTTCGAAATCAGAGAGCTGAATAATAGTAGCTTTATCTAGAGATGAATCCAGCTCACAGATCATCGTTGCAATTTCTCCGACTCTGTCAACTCTTATATTTGCAATATTGATATCGTTTTCAGCCAGAATAGAGCTAATTTTACTAATTATTCCCTTCTTATCTCTGTATTCCAATATAAAGCCAGGCAGTTGCCCTGATAGCAAATTAATATCTTTCATCTCAATCCCTCCAATTTAATCTTATTATATAATTATAACAAGTAGTTTTCAATGTATATTAACGATGGTAATTGCAATGGTGTCACTCAAAAGGGTATAATTTAATATTAGGAGGTGTAAGTTATGATACTGTCTGTCGACTTTAACCCGGTTATAAGAAAGAGGATAAAAATTCCTTACAGAAGAGGACATATAGGAACTGTTCAGCCAGAAAGATTAGATGTATTTCCTGGTGGAGAAGGAATTGAGCTTAGCCTCATGCTTGGAGTAATGAACGAAGAGTCTATTGGCATGGGTTTTGCCGGTAGTTATAATGGTATGGCAATAAGAGACTTTTTAAATGATTCAGGAATAATAAATGAGTTCGTTGATATAAAAGAACCTACTGGGGAACAACTATTTATAAACTACAGCGACGACCAAGAATTAATTTCAGAAATAAGCCCACGTGTTTCAAAAGAGGAAATTTCCGAATTTATAAATGCATTTAAAGAAAAACTTCAGAGTAGTGAAATGGTATGCATAAGTGGAACGGCACCGAAAAACTTCCCAGGAGAAGTTTATGAAGAGATTATTTTAATAGCAAAAGAGAACGGACAGAGGGTTTTGGCAGGGATGAAGGGGCATAATGCCCATCACATTGCCAATGAAAAACCTTATCTGCTTACATTGGATGTTAATACCCTGGAAAACATGACTCATTTAAAACTAGAATATGATTCCGAAATCTATCGTGCGACCAGATATTTGCGGGATAAAGGCATAAAATATATTGTAGTTGAAATGGGATCAAAAGGAGCTATTGTAATAACTGACGAAATAGGTTTTAGAATAGAGCTGCCTCATCTTAATTCAGGCTATTGTAATATTAACTACGGATACATGCTTGCAGGATTCAGTACTGGAATACTTAGAGGTTACGATGACGAGACTATGTTAAGGCTTGGAATCGCTTCAAGTGTCATTCATTGCATAAGGAGATCAGGAGAGGTGGATATGTCAGATATAAAGAGCCTTATGAATAAATTGGAAATAAGGGTGCTTCACGATGTTTAGAGAAGGGAAAGAAAAATTAAAGTTTATACATACAGGAGATATTCATTTAGGTGCAAAATTCAGTTCTTCTTCAATAGGTTCAGAGAAGGGAAAAATTCGAAGAGAAGAAATCTGGGGAACGTTTGAACGAATGGTTGATTTTGCCGTTGAAGAAAGTATAAGCCTAATATTAATTAGTGGTGACTTATACGAAGAGAGCTATTTTACACACCGCGATATGAGAAGGCTTAACGAATTAACTTCTTCAGCTAAAGACGTGCAATTTGTGATAATTGCAGGGAATCACGACAGAATGTCTCCAGATTCTATCTTTTTCAACTGGAATTGGAGTGATAATGTTACCTTATTTGAAGAAGGTAAAATACAGAAGAAATTGTTTGATGACCTTGGAGTTGTAGTACACGGTGCAAGCTGGACTAAAGCTTCAAATGCCTTAGATATGACTTCAGCACTTGAAAGAGAAAGAGAATATTTTAATATTTTAATGCTTCATGGCGATGTAATGGGCAATAGTAAGTACATGTCTCTTGCTATACATGAGTTAAGAAATTTAAGCATGGATTATGTTGCATTGGGGCATATTCATAAACCAATGTTTTTGGAGAAAAACATAGTATATTGTGGATCTTTGGAAGGACTTGATTTCGGAGAGACTGGGGAAAGAGGCTTTATTCTGGGAATTCTTGATGAAACACCTGAATTTGAGTTCATACCCTTTAGCAGAAGAATATTTATGACAAGTGAAATTATTGTTGATGGGAATTCAAGTCAAAGTAAATTGTTTTTACAAGCATTAGAGGCAATAGATAGGTCGTCAAGACAGTATTATCACCGGATTATCCTAAAAGGAACTAGGCCTTTGTACCTGGATTCTGAAATCCTTAAGAGTGAGCTTGAAGAAGTGTGCTATCATATTGAAGTTTTAGATGAAACTATCCCTGATTTAGATATTGAACAGCTTGCAGAAGTTCATAACGATAATATTATTGGTAGTTTTATTAAGTCATTTGATGATAGTATTGATGACAAATTAAATCAGCGCGCATTATATTTAGGTGTCCTTGCGCTTTTGGAAGGTGGGGAAGACCTATGAAAGTAACTGAGCTTAACCTGATGAGTTTTGGGAAGTTCTCAAACAAGATAATTTGCCTTCAAGAAGGACTTAATCTCATTTACGGATACAATGAAAGTGGGAAATCTACGATTAATAGATTTATAGAAGGGATGCTATATGGCTTCATAAAGCCTAACCTTCGAACTACAAAATATACAGACGACCACTTGAAGTACACTCCTTGGAGAAGTTCTTTATATGAAGGGCAGATGACATTCTCAAGAGGGGATACTAGCTACAAAGTTTATAGAAATTTTACAAAAGGATCAGAGAGCTTAAAAGTATTTGATGAGATTACAGGTGAAGATATAACTAACAAAATTAGATTAGGAAACTCTAATAGAGTTTTACAACCTGGTTTTGAATTCTTTGAAGTTGACAGTGGAGTGTTTGGAAGTACTGTTTACGTAAAACAGGGTGATATTGCAACTGATGATAGCTTGGTTCAGGAACTAAAGAACAGACTGACAAATGCAGCTTCTTCAGGAGAACAGTCTATTTCAGTTGTAAAAGCATTAGAAAAACTGAATGGAAAGTTAAAGGGAATTGGTACAGAAAGAGCTTTGAATTCGAAATATGGTTTGATTTATAGGAAGGCAGAAGATTTAGATCAAAGGATATCAGAGATAAAAAAGGCAAAAGAAATTTACCAAGAAGCCTCAAAGTCTTACTCTGATCTAAGTGAAGAAATCAAAAAATTAGAGAATGCATACAGAAAAAATGAACGTGAACTTGAGATTATAAGAATTCTTGAAAGAAAAGAAAAGTTAGAAAGAATGAAAGTATTAGAAAGTGAAATACTTGTTTTACAATCGAAAAGAAAAATATTTGGGGAATTTTGCAAAATAGACGAGGAGACTCTAAAAAATTGCAGAGATCTTAATTTTCAAGCTGCTCTGTTAGAAAAGCAGCTAACAGATTTGACAGTTAGTATTTCTTCGACAGAAGAGAATCTGAAAAACAATAATCTTCAAGAAGGAGAACTGACAGGTTTTGAAAAAGAAAAAGGCAGAATTAACCAGGGTATTCAGAGCAATGTAACCAAAAGCAGATGGATGTTATTTGCTACTGTACTTGCAGGCATAACCTATTTAGCTACTACTATATACGGTTTTGCTGTAGGTAAATACATCTTGGTAGCTGCAGCTCAGGGGTTATTGCTTTTAGTCGCATTTATGATTTATGCAAGGCTTCTAATTAATAAGGCTGTTGAAGCTTACAATCAGGATTTTAAGAAAATAGATAATATTATCAAGACGAGAGAAGCTAAAAATATTGAAATAACCAATGTCTTGACAGATTTAATAGAGAAAAGAGAATCTGGAAACAAGCAGTTAGAAAAAATCAACACTGAGATGACATCGGTGCTGAATAAATTTAAAATTGACACAGTACAAGAACTTGAAGAATCCTTCAAATCTACGATTGAATTACAATCATTGGAAAAAGAAATTAGCCTGCTGGAAAGAGAATATAAAAAAATTATGGAAGAATGTGAAGAGGAAAAGAATGTTTTGGAAGATTCTAGAGCCTTCATTGAAGGGGCTCAATTAGAGTCTGGACCATTAAGTAAGACAGAACTATTAATGTTAAACAAAACTCTAATAGAAGAGCGTGAGAATACCTCTTTTAAATTGAGAGAGCTTGAAGGAAAAATTTCCGTTTATGGAGAGCAGTTGCACTCATTACAAGAATATGAAGAAGAAAGAGAAAGATTATATAATCAATTAGATAATTTAAATTTTGAAAAGGAAGCTATAACTATAGCTAGAGACAGAATTAAAGAGCTTTCAACCCAGGTACACAGGGAATACGCTCCTGAAATCAACAAAAAAATCAGCCATGTGATGGGAAGATTGACAGGTGGACTACATTCTTGTGTAAGGATAGATTCAGAACTAAACATCAAAATAGAAGATAGAGAATCAGGTAGAATTTTACAGATTGATGATCTTAGCAATGGTACCACTGATCAGCTTTATATGGCTTTGAGAATGGGTGTTTTTTCTAAACTTATTCCAGATGATGCACCTATTTTTCTAGATGAAAGTTTTGCCCAGTACGATGAAGAAAGGCTTGAAAATGCAATTAAATTTATTGGCGAAGAATCTAAAAGAAGGCAAATAGTATTGTTTACCTGCCAGAAAAGAGAAAAAGAAATACTAGATAGACAAAACATTAGGTATAATTATATAGAGTTATAGCTTATTGAGAGGTGAGTGTATGATTTACGCTATTGGTGATCTTCATTTTGATCATTCAGGGAATAAGCCCATGGATATTTTTGGAGAAGAATGGATAAATCACGAAAACAAGATTGTTGAGGATTGGAAAAAGAAAGTGAAAGAAACAGATTTAGTATTAATTCCAGGGGATATCTCATGGGGTTTGAAATTAAGAGATGCCATTCCTGATCTTGTACTCATTGACTCTTTACCAGGAAAAAAAATCATTTCAAAGGGCAATCATGATTACTGGTGGGAAAGCATGAAAAAATTAAATGAGCTTAACTTAGCTACACTAAATTATCTTAGAAATAATTCTTTTTATTACGGGAAAATTGGAATAGCTGGAACGAGAGGGTGGATGTCGAGAGACTCAGAAGGTTTTTCTGAGAATGATGAAAAAATATTTACAAGAGAGTTAATGAGGCTGGAAGCTTCACTTTCTTCATTAGAATCTGACTGTGAAAAACGGATCGTAATGTTACATTATCCGCCGTTTGACAACAAGCTCAGGCCGAATGAATTTGTGGATATTATGAAATTATATAAAGCTGACATCTGTGTCTATGGACACTTGCATTCAGAAGGTCATAAATATTCTGTCGAAGGTTTACACGATGGGATTGAATACCATCTCGTTTCAAGCGATTATTTAGAATTTAAACTAAAACCAATTTTGGAGGTAGAAGAATGAAAATTATTGTGACAGAAAGTTATGAGGAAATGAGTAAAAAGACTGCAGATATAATCGAAGAAGAATTGCTGGCAAACGACAATATAGTTTTGGGACTTGCCACTGGGTCAACTCCCATAGGAACTTATAATGAGCTTATAAGGAGGCATTTAGAAGGCATTCTTGACTTTTCAAATGCAAAATCTTTCAACTTGGATGAATACATAGGATTAAGTGCTGAAGATGTTAACAGCTATAATTATTTTATGAAAGACAAACTGTTCGATCACATTAACTTACCAAATGAAAATGCTCACGTACCTGATGGGCTTACCGATGACCCAGAGAATTATGGTGACAGTTACGATAAGCTAATAAAGGAATCTGGAGGTATAGATTTGCAGATTCTGGGGATCGGAGCTAACGGGCACATAGCTTTTAATGAGCCAGCCGAAGAACTTAGATATACAACAGGTCCAGTTGTCTTAACTGAGCAGACTATTGAGGATAATTCGAGATTTTTTGAGTCAAAAGATCTTGTACCAACAAGTGCTGTTACTATGGGGATGGGAAGCATTATGAAAGCTAAGCGCATATTGCTTCTTGCCAATGGATTAGGAAAAGCGGATGCCATAGCGCAACTATTAAATTCAAAAAAAATAACTACTTTTCTTCCTGCTTCACTACTTCTTCTGCATTCAGATGCGACCTTAATTTGTGATAAAGAAGCTTTTTCGCAAGTTAATATAGAAGATATGGCTGGTGAGTTGGCATGAACAAAGAACTAGAAGTAAAAATTTTAAATATTATACCAGATGAAATTAAAGAGAAAATAGTCTCCCTAGGAGGAGTTCTAATTGCAAAAGAAACCCAGACAAATATCCTTATAGATTCATCTAGAAGACCAATAAAGTCATTTTTGGATGCTTATCTAAGAATTAGAGAGACCAGAGAACATCTAACTGGGAAAGAGACTTGTGTTATGACATTGAAAAAAAATCTGCCAAATGAACATTTGAGAGAAAATATTGAATTGAATGTGGAAATCGACAGTTCTGATGTAATGATGCAGATACTTAAGGATTTGGGATTTGACGATGTAAATATCGGAACTAAACATAGAACTTCTTATTCATTTATGGGAGCGAGACTTGATATAGATATATGGGATGAAAAGACTTATCCTTTCCCTTATATGGAAGTCGAAGTTGAAAGAGAAGAAGATCTTAATCAAATATTAAAAGCTCTTGAGATATCTGAAAAAAGTGTATCTAAGCTTTCAATAATTGAATTACAAAATCAGTTGAGGGGGACAGAGTAATGTTAGATGAGAAAGCAGTCAAACAAGCTATGGAAATGGCTATTTTCGAAGGAGCCGATTTTGTCGAGTTTTTTGCAGAAGACAAACTTTCAGGTGTTATTAGAACAGCTGGGGGAAAAGTAGATGAAATTCTTACTGGAAGAGACTTTGGAGTAGGCATAAGGGTACTAAAGGGATTAAAAAGTATTTACGCTTACACTAACGATGTTTCGAGTGATAGCCTTATGAGGCTTTCAAGAGAAGCTGCATCCTCTTTATCAAGGGGAGAGACCAGAGAAATTATTTTCCTTAGAAAAGAGATAAGAAATCTTAGTAGAATCGAAAAGTCTCTTTTCAAAGTGCCTAGGTCTGAGAAACTAAATCTACTCGCCAGAGGTTACAAGGCCGCGAAAGAATATAGTGACCTCATAACTCAGGTTACTGCAAACTATATGGAAGAGGAGCAGGATATCCTGATAGCAAATTCTGAAGGCCTATGGGCCGAGGACAAAAGAGTTAGAACCCGGTTAAGTTTTTCTTCTGTAGCTACCCTTGGAGAAGAAATGCAACAAGGTTTTAGTGGACCTGGAGCTTCAATGGGTTTTGAGTTTCACGAGCTAAATCCACCTGAAGAAACTGCAAGAGAAGCTTCTAGGATTGCAGTTGCAATGATTCAAGGAGAGTATTCACGTGGAGGTACAATGCCTGTTGTCATTGATAATGGTTTTGGAGGGGTACTATTTCACGAAGCTTGTGGGCACGCATTGGAAGCATCTTTTGTATCAAAGGGTGTATCGGCATTTTCTAATAAACTTGGGACAATGGTTGCTTCGCCAATTGTTACTGCCATTGATGATGGAACGATTCCAAATGCATGGGGAACGACAAATATTGATGACGAAGGGACCCTTACAGCAAAAAATATACTTATTGAAGACGGAGTATTAAAGTCCTATTTAGTTGACAGACTAAATGGGAAGAGGATGGGGATTGCATCAACTGGGTCTGCAAGGCGACAATCTTATAGATTCGCTCCAACCTCAAGAATGAACAATACTTATATTGCACAGGGGAGCTCTAATCCTGAAGATATAATATCTTCTACAGAATATGGGCTATACGCAAAGACTATGGGCGGAGGAAGTGTGAATCCTGCTACAGGAGATTTTAACTTTGCTGTGATGGAAGGTTATCTTATAGAAGATGGTAAGATTACAAAGCCTTTGAGAGGAGCAACTTTGGTAGGTAATGGAGCGAAAGTCCTAGAACTGATAGATGCTGTAGGAAATAATCTGACATTGGGACAGGGAAATTGCGGTGCGGAAAGTGGTATGGTACCAGCAAATGTTGGGCAGCCAATGATAAGAGTAAAGCAATTGACCGTAGGTGGAAGGAGTGAAGACAATTGATGAAGTTTGACGATTTTGCCACCAGAGTATTTGAGAAGACTAAAAGCATAAATGCCGAGGTCGAATTATATAAACTTAGAAGTGAAACTAAAAAAATTGATGTATTTCAAGGGGAGATTGACAAATTTAGTTTTTCTGAATCTACTGGCGTATCTCTTAGAACTATAATCGATGGTAGACAGGGATACGCTTATGCAGAAGCACTTGACGACAAATCACTTGATTTGATAATAGAAGGGGCTTTAGATAATTCAAAATCTGTTGAATCAGAAATAAAATTTTTGCTTCCTCAAGTAAACGAAGAATACAACTATATTGAACCTAAATTTGATAAATTTGACTCTTTAACAGATAGTGAGAAGATTGCTCTTATGATCGATCTTGAGGGAAAGACACTTAGCCTTGATGAGAGGATGACAGCAATTCAACTGTGCTCTTATGTTGAATTTAGGAATGAACGTAGCATAAAAAACTCAAATGGAATAGATATAAATTATAGAGGTGTGGGTGGGTTTCTTTATATCTCCGTAGTAGCTTCTGAAAAAGATGACGTTAAAACAGGAAGTAGCTATACGCTTTTTGCAGATCCAAGTGAAATTGACATAGAAAATCTTTCTAAGGAAGCTGTTGATGAAGCTATTTCAATGTTTGGTGCAAGACCAGTTAAAAGTGGGAATTATAAAGTGGTTATGAGGAATAATGTTTTCACAGAATTACTAGGGTCTTTTATTCCAGTATTTTCTGCAGATGATGTACAAAAAGGTCTCTCTGGTTTGAAAGGAAAACTTGGAGATAAAGTAGCCTCAAGTGGGATAACTTTGGTTGATGATCCATCATCTATCCATACTTATACAAGAACTCCATTTGATGATGAAGGTGTTGCTACAATGAAAAAAGAAATAATAAAGAATGGAGTTCTGACTACTTTTCTACACAATTCAAAAACAGCAGCAGTAGATGGTATAGTATCGACTGGTAACGGATTTAGATCATCCTATAAAGCAGCCGTGGGAATTAAGCCTGTTAATTTCTATCTTGCCCCAGGTAATACTGCTTTTGATAAGATGATGACTTCAGCTGAAGGTGGACTTTTAATTACTGGAGTGGCAGGACTTCACTCGGGACTTGATACAGTTTCTGGAGATTTCTCAATTCAAGCCCATGGTTATAAAATAAAAAATGGGAAAAGAGACACTCCTGTCAATGAAATAACGATTTCAGGCAATTTTTTCGAACTGTTGCAAAACATTGTCAGTGTAGGCTCAGACCTAAGATTTGGCATACCCGGTGATGGTCATTTTGGTTCACCTAGTGTATTGGTAAAAAGCATTTCAGTTTCAGGAATATAAAAGTCATCCGGCTTGCCGGATGATTTTTATATGTGCCGAATCTTGCAATATTCACATTTTATTGACAAGTAAATTACTAGGAATTGAGGTAAATGTGTGGTTTTATGAAGCTGAGATATATGGATTTGAGTGTTACCTATATAACGACCCTTTTGATTGTTTATTCAGAAATTTTATTATATAATCAATTTGTTGAACTATATTTAAAAGTAAAGGAGTTGGTAGTGTGGGTTGCTGTGGAGCAAAGGAAACCAAAACCCTCTTTATGGATGAGTCTGTTGATTTGACAAAGATGGACTCTGTAATTGCCAAATATAAAGAGGTAAAGGGAAGTCTTATCACAATTCTTCAATATGCACAGGAAACCTATGGTTACCTCCCGATGTCAGTGTTAGACTACATATCTGGGGAAATAGGTGTCAATAGTTCCCAGGTCTACGGAGTAGCAACTTTCTACACCCAGTTCAGACTGGAACCCGTAGGCGAAAACCTGATTATGCTGTGCAAAGGAACAGCATGCCATGTAAACGGAGCAGATGGCATTGAGGAGGCAATTAATGAGGAACTAGGCATAGAAAATGGAGAGACAACTGACGACAATGTATTTACTTTAAACAACGTCGCCTGCCTTGGCTGTTGCAGTCTGTCCCCCGTAATGATGATAAATGGGGAGACTTATGGAAGGCTGACACCTCAAAAGACTAAGGAGATTCTTAGGGACATTAAAAAAGAAGCTCTTGCAGTAAAGGGGGAAGTAAAATGAAAGTAGTTGTAGGATTAGGTAGCTGTGGAATTGCAGCTGGTGCAAGAAAAGTTTACGACATACTCGAAAAAGAAGTAGAAGGAAAAAATCTTGATATTAATCTTGAGATTACAGGTTGTGTCGGGATGTGTCACCTTGAGCCGATAGTAGATATATACGACGAAGACAATAACCTTGAAAGGTATGTTAGGGTCACTGGAGATCAGATAATTGAAATAGTTGAAAAAGCTTTAGCAAAACAAGGCGATTCGACATTTTTGATTTCTACAGTTGACAAAGATTCTCTAGATAAACAGGTTAGAATAGCAACTGAAAACTGTGGTGTCATTAACCCTGAGAGAATAGAAGAGTACATAGAAAAAGGGGGCTATGAAGCCCTGAATAGATGCCTTAACGAGCTTACTCAAGAAGGCGTTATAAATGAAATAAGAGATTCTGGTTTAAGAGGAAGAGGTGGAGCTGGTTTTCCAACTTGGTTTAAATGGAATGCAGCATATAGAGAAAAGGTTACTCCAAAATTCATGGTATGTAATGCAGACGAGGGAGATCCTGGTGCTTTTATGGACAGATCTATACTAGAAGGAGATCCGCACAGACTATTGGAAGGTATGGCTATTGGGGCATATGCAATGGGTGCTGAAGAAGGAGTAATATATGTAAGAGCTGAATATCCCCTTGCAATTAAAAGGCTCGAATTAGCTATAAATCAGGCTAGAGATGGAGGATATCTCGGAAAGAACATACTAAATTCAGGATTTAACTTTGATATTAGGATAAAAGCCGGAGCTGGTGCGTTCGTATGCGGTGAAGAGACAGCATTAATAGAATCACTCGAGGGGAAAAGAGGTATGCCTAGGCTGAAACCACCTTTTCCAGCACAAAAAGGCTTTTGGAATATGCCAACAAATATAAATAACGTAGAAACTTTTGCGAATGTACCTTGGATAATGAGGCAAGGTGGAGCTGCCTTTGCATCTTATGGGACAGATCGCTCTAAAGGAACAAAAGTATTTGCTCTGACAGGAAAGATTAAAAAAGGCGGACTTGTAGAGGTACCTATGGGAATGCCAATAAGAGAGATAATCTATGATATAGGCGGAGGGATTTTAGACGACAAGAAGTTTAAAGCAGTTCAGATGGGTGGACCATCTGGCGGATGTATCCCTGCAAATCTTGAAGAGACTACTGTAGATTACGAGTCTCTTGGAAAAGTTGGAGCGATTATGGGTTCAGGCGGCATGGTCGTTATGGACGATTCTACATGTATGGTTTCTATGGCCAGGTTCTTTCTCAATTTTACAAGGGAAGAATCTTGTGGTAAATGTATTCATTGCAGACTAGGTACAAAGAGAATGCTTGAAATCCTCGAAAGAATTGTTGAAGGTAATGGAAGGCCAGGAGACATAGAGTTATTGGAAGACTTAGCCAAAGAAGTAAAGGATGGCTCTCTATGCGGACTTGGTCAAACAGCGCCAAATCCAGTTCTTAGCACTATAAGATATTTCAGAGACGAGTATGAGGCTCACATTTACGATAAAAAATGCCCTGCAAAATCCTGTAAGGCGCTCATAACATATAATATACTAGATAACTGTATCGGCTGTGGGATGTGCAAGAGAAGCTGTCCTGTGGGAGCTATTACTGGAGAACCTAAACGAATTCATGAAATAGATCAGGATGCATGTATAAAATGTGGTAAGTGCTTCGAAGTATGTAAATTTGATTCAATAGAAATAGTTTAAAGGTGGGGTGAAATATGTCTGTTGTACACTTAAACATAAACGGTAAAGAAGTCAAAGGCAATGAAGGCCAGACGATACTTGACATAGCAAGGGCAAACAATATAGAGATCCCTACCATGTGTTTTGATGAACGGGTAGAGATTTATGGATCTTGTGGACTTTGTGTAGTCGAAGTAGAAGGGATACCTAAGTTATTGAGATCCTGCGCTACAATTGCTTCTGATGGAATGATTATTAATACCAATACTGACAGAGTTAGAAGTTCTAGAAAGACAGCTTTAGAGCTACTATTATCTGATCACGTCGGCGACTGTCGTCCTCCATGTGTTCTAGCATGTCCAGGTTATACTGATTGTCAAGGCTATGTAGGATTGGCTGCAAACATGGAATACAAAGAAGGCTTGAAACTTATAAAAGAAGTACTGCCGTTACCAGCGTGTATTGGTAGGGTTTGTCCTCATCCATGTGAAGATGCTTGCAGACGAGAGTTGGTTGAAGAGCCAATTTCAATCGGTTATTTGAAATCGTTCCTAGCAGATATAGATTTAGCAAGCGATGATGTGTTCATGCCAGAAATAGGCGAACCTACAGGAAAGAAAATTGCAGTCATTGGTGGAGGGCCAGGAGGGCTGTCTGCTGCGTATTTCCTAAGAGTTGCAGGACATCAGGTTACGATTTATGAGCAGATGCCTGAAATGGGTGGAATGCTGAGATATGGTATTCCTGAATACAGACTTCCCGGAAGAGTTATCGACCAAGAGGTTGAACTTATAAGGAAATTAGACGTTAGATTTGTAAATAACGTAAAAGTTGGAGAGCAACTGGATCTTTCATACATAAGAAATAACTTTGACGCCTGCTACATATCAATTGGAGCCTGGAAGAGCACCAGTCTAAGAGTCAAAGGAGAAGATATGCCAGGAGTAATAGGCGGTATAGACTTCTTGAGAAAAGCAACTATTAACGAACATATGAAAATTGGCGAAAGAGTTGCTGTAGTTGGTGGCGGAAATACTGCAATGGATGCCTGTAGAACTGCTGTCAGGCTGGGAGCGAAAGAAGTATACGTCCTATACAGAAGAACAGAAGAAGAAATGCCTGCTGAATTGATAGAAATTAGAGAAGCTAAGGAAGAAGGCGTAATATTCAAATTCTTAGTTGCTCCTGTCGAAATTATTGAAGAAAACGGCAAAGCTGGAAGAATTAAGCTACAGAAAATGGAGCTTGGAGAAGAAGATGCTTCTGGTAGAAGACGTCCGATTCCAATTGAGGGAGACTTTGAATATCTCGATATTGATCTAGTAATCGGCGCTATAGGACAGGAATCATCACTGGAAGGTTTCGAAATACTTGAAAAGACAAAAAAGGGTACAATTTCAGTTGATGAGAATAGTTTTCAGACTAATATAGAAGGTATTTTTGCAGGTGGAGATGTAATAAATCAAGGTGCTAATATTGCGATTAAAGCTGTTGGCGACGCAAAGAGAGCGGTCGACGTAATTAACTCTTATCTTGAAGGACATGTAATACCTTATAGAAGACCGTTTGTAGTAGAAAGAACACATCTTACCAGCGAACACTATAAAGACCGACCTAAAGAATACAGATCACAAATGCCTCATTTATCACCTGAAGAAAGAAAGAATAACTTCAATGAGGTCAATCTTGGATTTACAGAAGAACAAGCTGTCAAAGACGCTTCGAGATGTCTTGAATGCGGATGCCACGATTTCTTCGAGTGCAAGCTTTACAATTATTCTAATGAATACGAAGTCGAGCCTGGGAAATACGATGGAGAAATTCATTACAGAGAAGAAGATGACAGTCATCCATTTATAATTAGAAATACAGACAAGTGTATTCTTTGTGGACTTTGCGTCAGAGTATGTGATCAAGTAATGGATAATGGTGCTCTTGGCCTTGTAGAAAGAGGATTTGATACTATAGTTAAGCCTGCGCTGGATCTTAACCTTGCTGATACTTCATGTATCGCATGTGGACAATGCGTGAGTGTATGCCCCGTTGGAGCCCTGCAGGAAAGACTTCAGATAGACAAGTCTGTTCCATTGGAAACAGAAAAAACTAAGACGATTTGTTCTTTCTGTTCAGTTGGATGTAACATTGACCTAGAGACAAGAGGGGATATGCTTTATAGAGCAATACCAGACAAGAACAGTGAAGTCGATGAAGGTCTTCTGTGCGTAAAAGGGAGATTTGGTTATAATCAAAGCAAACAAAAGACAAGGCTGTCTAAACCTCTCGTAAGAGTAGAAGGGGAACTTAGTGAAGGAACTTGGGATCAAGGCTTAAGAATGGCAGCAAAGAAAATGCAATCGCTAGTTCTGCAGTATGGACCAGAATCAGTTGCTGTCTCTATTTCTGACAGAATGACCAACGAAGAAATTTACATTGCTAAGAAATTTGCGACTGATTTCCTTGGTACCAAAAATGTAACATGTTTCAACAGGACTTACGGTGGAATTGAAGATGTACTGGGCTATGATGCTTCTACAAACACATTTGAAGAGATTAGGCAGTCAGACTTTATACTCGTCATAGGTTCTGAAATGATGAAAGATCACACCATAGCAGCTCTTAAAGTTAAAGATGCAGTCGACAACGGAGCGAGAATGGTAGTAATCAACAACGGTTATGATAAGATTAATGAATGGTCAGCATCTATCATATGTCCGTATAATGACCTTTCATGTCTGAAGGGAATATTAAAAGTAATGATAGACAAAGGATATTCACCTCAGAATGCAATTGGCTTTGAAGAGTTAAGAGATTCACTTGATGGCTATCAGCCAAGACCTGAGGCAATTGACATCGCAGAACTGTACCTTGAAGCAAAGAAACCGGTAATCATATTTGACCAAAATTACATTACTGTTGAAGCTGCAAGACTTATTGCAGATATCGCAGTAGTATCAGGTCATATAGGAAAACCAAGACGTGGTATTGTTCAGCTTAAACCAAAGAACAACAGTCAGGGAGTTGCAGACCTTGGAGTCGACATGCCATGGGAAAATGTGGTTGATGGCATCAAGTCAAGGAAGATTAGAGGTCTCATGTCTTTTGGAGAAGATATACCAGTAGAATATCTGGAAGGATTAGAATTCCTTGCAGTTCAAGATCTATATCTAACGCCGTCAGGCGAAAAGGCAGACGTAGTATTACCTGCAGTCAGCTATGCTGAGTCAAAGGGTACATTTACAAATACAGAACGAAGAATCCAGTGGACAAACACAGCGATTCCGCCTCTGACAGGATACTCTAACTGGCAGGTTGTAAATGAAATGATGCATATACTTGGAAGAATTAACAAGTATAAGAAGGTAGAAGAGCTTACTGAAGAACTGTCAAAGGCAGTACCAGAATACAAAAATCTCTTTAAACTCAGCGGAGCCACTTACTGGCCAACAGAAGGCCCAGAAATACTTTACACCAAAGGTTTCAACTTTGAAGATGGGAAAGCCAGATTGATGGTTGTTGAGGATACAAATTTGTTTGACCAAGCTGTGTCAACAGATTATGTTGAAAGAGAATTTGAAAAATTCATTGAGGAAAAATAAGGTAGTTAACACAAAAAAAGGTGGGTCTTCCACCTTTTTTTGTTGCTTAAAAGCATAGAAAGTTATAATATTAACATAAAGCTTTAACAGATTAATATTGATGGGAGTGAAATTATGCTTATTCTTAAGAATCTTGCAAAAACTTACGGTAAAGGAAAAGTAAGAGCAGTTGATGGTATAGAACTAGAAGTTAAACCAGGAGAGATATTTGGTTTTCTCGGACCAAATGGTGCTGGAAAATCGACGACGATTAAGATGATAGTTGGGCTTTTAAAACCTGATGAAGGAAACATTTCTCTTAATGGCGTAGATGTCTGGGAGAGTCCTTTGAAAGCTAAACAGATGATCAGCTATGTTCCTGATACTCCAGAGATATACGATAAGCTTAAGGGTATCGAATACCTTAATTTTATCGCTGATATGTACGGAATAAGCAAAGATATTAGAAAAGAAAAAATTGAGTATTTCAGTAAACTTTTCAATATTGAAGATGCATTGGGCAACCTTACTGGTAGTTATTCTCACGGGATGAGACAGAAGCTTGTGCTAGTTTCGGCCCTTATTAATGACCCTGAACTATTTATTCTTGATGAACCTATGGTTGGTCTAGATCCAAGATCGTCTTTCAATCTAAAAGAAGTTATGAGAGATATGTGCAATCAAGGAAAGACAGTTTTTTTCTCCACTCATGTTATGGAAGTTGCGGAGAGATTATGTGATAGAATAGCTATCATAAATAAGGGGAAAATTATCGCACATGGAACGATGGAAGAGCTTAGAGCTGCAGCTAATGAAAAAGGCACCCTAGAAAATATATTTTTGGAGCTGACAGAAAATGAATAAATATTTGTCCTTGATAAAAACCGATTTAAACTCTACGTTCGGCTTGACTTCCATAATATTTACTCTCACAAAGTCAAAGAGGAAGTGGACTTATATTCTGATTAGTATGGCTCTATTATCTTTGATACCTTCATACATCTATTTTGTTAAGGGATTAGAAATCCTGTATGAATCATTCAGAATGATTGGACAACCTTCATACTTCGTCCTTCTTGGAATTCTCGGTACGCAGCTAATAATCTTTGTTCTGGGAATTTTGCAGACTATGGGTAAGTATTACTTTTCAAAGGATCTTGAGCAGTTAGTACCACTTCCAGTTACTGCAAGTCAAATAATTGGGGCAAAGCTAACTTCTCTTAGCATAAGTGAATATCTGGTATCCATACCGATGTCTATGCCATTTATTATCATTTACGGCATTGGAGAGTATGTTGGGCCAATTTATTGGGTGATTGCATTAATAGTTTCAATAGTTCTGCCTTTCTTCCCGCTTTCTTTAGCTTCTGGTATAATTTTGGTGTTTATGAGATATACCAATATAAAAGGAAGAAGAGACCTTATTAGAATAATAAGTGGCACTGTATTCATGGTTGTTGTAGTGTTTTTACAGATAAAACTTAATAACGCACTGTCACAAGATTTATTTAATGACAGAAATTTTATGTTTAATTTGGCAAGAGACACCCAGCTTTTAGTCAGGAAAATAGGGATGATTAACCCTCCAGCAATGTGGGGGACATTGGCACTGACTTCTGTTAAGTTTGCAACTGTGATATTTAATCTGTCATTATATTTAATTATTACTTTCGTGATTGTGGCTACAGTAATGTTCTTATCAGAAAAACTATATTTGAAAGGCTTAATTGGTAATAGTGAAACTTCTTCGTCAAACAAATCAATAAGTCTGAATGAGAATAGTAATAATATATTTAGAATTAGAAAACAATATACTTCACTAGCTATTAAAGAGCTTAAAATGCTTTTTAAAACGCCAATATATTTGATGAATTCAGTTGGAGGCGTAATAATAATCCCAATTATAATCGCATCAAGTTTTTTTACAGGAGGAAATGATTTACAGAGTATAAAAAATGTGATTCAAACTGATAGCATATATGTAATACTATTTGGGTCTGCAGCAATAGTTTTTTTAGGTATGGTCAACTCTGTCGGAGTTACTACCTTTTCGAGAGAAGGTCCTAACCTGTGGATACAGCAGACTATGCCTATAACAGCATCAAATCAGGTAATTGGTAGGCTGCTTGCATCTGTTTTTATTCAGCTGCTTGGAACAATATTTGTGGTAGGAAGCTTTTTATTTATAATTCCACTTCCCATTATTACTGTAATCTTAATAATAATTTTAGGCCTGTTAGGTAGTGTAGAGATGACACTAATTGGTATGACTATTGATATAATACGACCTATGCGAGGATGGACAAATCCACAGCAGGCAATGAAACAGAACTTAAATGTGTTAATAGGGATGGCAATATCTTCCCTCTACCTCGGGGCTTTAGGATTTTTGTCATATAAATTAATTCCGATAATTAATCATAATTTTCTCCTGACGGGAATTGCTTTAGTATTTATGGTGACGATAACAGTAAACTATATTATATTAAAGAACCTGATAGAAAAAAGGCTAAGAGATATCGAAGAATAAAACCAGAGTCATATATGACTCTGGTTTTATTGTAGTTTATGAGTAGAATTCTACGATAAGCTGATCATCAATCTCAATTGGAACTTCATGTCTTTCAGGGTATCGAAGATATATCCCTGAGAAACTATCTTCTTCCTTAGAAATATAAGGTAGAGAGCTACCAGAAGCGGTAAGAAAATTGTCGTGGAATAAATCGATTGATTTTGATTTTTCTTTTAGTTCTATTTTATCCATCGGTTTACAAAGATAAGAGGGAATGTTGATTTTAGTCCCATTTACAAGAATGTGACCATGAACAACCATTTGTCTGGCTTGTCGGATAGAAGATGCCAGCCCTATTCTGTACACTAGATTATCTAATCTCGATTCAAGAATCCTAACTAATGCATGTCCAGTCTGGTCGCTACTCTTTTTTGCTTTTTCAACGTACTTCTTAAATTGATTTTCCATTACCCCATAATAGGCTCTCAGCCTTTGTTTTTCAAGTAGCTGAAGTCCATATTCTGAGAGTTTTCTGTCTGCTCGCGATGAACCTTTTTTTGCTCTGTTCATTGCTTTAGGATGCCCGTATACATTTAAGCCAAGCCGTCTGGATAGCTTGAATCTGGGACCCATCATTTTTGCCATAAATTATCATCTCCAAAAAGAAATTTGCCGCGATATTTTATGCCAAGTAAATGTTATCATAGAATAATCAAAATGTAAATGATAAAGATTATCAATTCATGTTAAAATCTTTTCAAACACCATGTTTTTATGCTATAGTAAAGTAAATAGATGAATAAATTAGGGGGAAGAATCTATGAAAGTCTTTATTAGTGCAGACATTGAAGGTGTATCCGGCTGTACAACATGGGATGAAACAGAAATAGATAAAAGTGCGTATGAAGCCTATGCGCTACAGATGACCAGAGAAGTTAATGCAGCCTGTGAAGGCGCCAATGCAGCTGGAGCAACGGAGATAGTCGTTAAAGATGCTCATGACAGCGGAAGAAATATTGATCATTCCATGTTACCCCAAAATACGAAGCTTGTAAGAAGCTGGGCTGGTGGGCTATACTCAATGGTTCAGGAACTCGATTCATCTTTTGACTGCCTAATTTACATAGGATATCATTCAGCAGCAGGAACCGATTACAATCCATTGTCTCATACTATGGATACAATGATTGACTGGCTGACTATTAACGACCAATTGGCTAGCGAATTTCTAATACATTCTTATATAGCAGCGTATCATAAAGTTCCAATAGTTTTTCTTTCTGGTGATAAAGGACTTTGTGAAACTGTAAGAAATGTGATACCTGAAATCCGAACTGTAGCTGTCAAAGAGGGAAAGGGAAATTCAACGATAAATATTCACCCTCAGCTTGCTGTTGATTTAATTAGAGAAGAAGTAAGGGTTGCACTTACAGGAGATATGAATGACTGCCAACTAGAACTACCTGATAATTTTGATATTAAAATCAGATTCAAAAATCATAAGGATGCTTATAAAAAATCATTTTATCCTAGTATGGAAAAGATTGATTCAAACACTTTAAAATTTAATTCTGGCGATTATATTGAGGTTTTGAGGATGTTTAATTATGTAATTTAATATTTTTATATAATAAAAGAGATTAATTGCAAGCTATTGCCAGTTATGGGCATAAGTCATTGACATAGAATTTATGTAGTAGTACAATAAAGCTGTAAATACTAATATATTAATAATAATTTACTAATGTGAAAAGAGAGGGCATAATGGATTTTAAAAGTTATATGGATTATCTTGAAGACAGGTTGCGTAATAGCTTTGATCTTTATAAGGAACATACGGTAGGAGATGTGAATTTTGACTTATATGCAAGATATTACATAAAATCTGAAAGGTTTTTTTTGGTAAAAAAGGCAAAAATTTACGGCATGGAAAACAACGAACATATATTGTTAAGAAAACATGATTTTGTTAACAGAAATACAATAGAAACTTTTGCTAACTCTATTATTTCAGCAATTGATGAACTCGTAGTACCTCATCCTGAACACATGTCTAGTTTTATAACTGGCGTTTTAGTTGTTGATGATATTTCAACAGCAGATGGAGATATATCTGATTTTGTTAAAAAATTTAAGTATCATAAGGGATTTTCATTCGGTCTAAGAGGTTGGGTGGACGTCAGGCTTCTGATAGTATCTCTCAAGGACGGAATTGTAATATCAAATAAAAAAGGAGAGGAGGTATTAAAGCTATATAAGGTTTCTTAACAAAATTTATTAATTTTGAGGAGGGGAATTATGAACGCTCTTTGGTTAGTTGTAATTGGAATTGTTGTTTTTATCGGAGCTTATGCTACATATGGCGCCTGGCTGGCAAAAACGTGGGGAATTGATCCAGGGAAAAGAACCCCGGCCCATGAAATAAATGATGGCGTTGACTACGTTCCGACGAAACCCGCTGTACTTTTGGGCCATCACTTTGCTTCTATAGCTGGAGCTGGACCAATAAACGGTCCCATACAAGCTGCTATCTTTGGATGGGTTCCAGTTTTACTTTGGATTATTATAGGAAGTATTTTCTTTGGTGGAGTTCACGACTTTGGTTCACTGTTTGCGTCTGTCAGACACAAAGGGAAATCCATTGGAGAAGTAATAAATGCAAATATGGGGCAAAGAGGAATGCAGTTGTTTTCAGTCTTTGCATGGCTTACACTTATCTTGGTAGTTGCGGCGTTTACTAATATTGTTGCCAGTACATTTGCCACTGTTCCTGCAGCTGCATCAACATCATTGATGTTTATTGTGGAAGCAGTAATATTTGGATATCTGGTATACAGAAAAGGTTTAAGCTTGGGAGTTGGAACAGTTGTTGGAGTAGTCGTACTATTTGCAATTGTATGGCTTGGAACGCTCTATCCAATTTCATTAAGTGTTAATACCTGGATTGTTATTATGATGGTTTATATTTTCGTCGCATCGACAGCTCCCGTCTGGATACTTCTTCAGCCGAGAGATTACTTGAACTCATTCTTACTATATGCAATGATCGCTGGTGCAGTTATAGGTATAGTAATTGCTAGACCTGGCTTACAACTTGCTCCTGTTACAGCTTTCAATGTTGGAGGAAGCTGGATGTTCCCAATGCTGTTTGTAACGGTTGCCTGTGGTGCGATATCAGGATTCCACGCACTGGTTGGTTCAGGAACTACTTCTAAGCAGCTTGACAATGAAAAAGATGTACAGTTCATTGGTTATGGTGCAATGCTTATAGAGGGTATTTTAGCAATAATAGCTCTTATATCAGCAGCTTATGTATCATCAGGAGAGCTTACTGAGCTACTAAAAGGTGGACCAGTTAACGTATTCTCAAACGGTGTTGGTTCATTCATGACTGAGTTTGGACTTCCGTTTGCTGTAGGTAAATCCTTTGTTGCTCTTGCTGTTTCAGCATTTGCTTTAACATCACTGGATACTGCAACCAGACTTGCAAGATTCATATTCCAAGAATTCTTTGATAAGCCTGGACAAGAAAAGCAGCATCCACTTACAAACATGTATGTTTCAACTGCTATAACTGTAGCAATAGGCGGATGGCTGGCAGTTGGTGGATTCGCAAAGATCTGGCCAATATTTGGATCAGCTAACCAGTTGCTCGCAGGACTCTCATTACTGGCAGTCGCTGTGTGGTTGAAGAAATCTGGAAGAAATTACAGCATGATTACTCTTCCGATGATATTCATGATGGCGGTAACTTTATTAGCTCTTGTATTCTTAGTGAAAGCAAACCTTGCAACAGGAAACTACTTCTTGGTTGTATTCCCGATTGCTTTGTTCGTTCTTGCTGTAATACTTGCAGTTGAAGGATACAAGCATCTATTTGGAGATAAACAAACCGAATAGATTCTAAAATGAGTATTAAGATTTAACCTTATAAAATCTCGCGGTACGCCACCAGTACCGCGAGATTTTTAGTTTACTATTGAAATATACCCGTGGGTGGTATATAATTAGAAAAAATTGATGGAGGCTGTGATTATGAAGCTGACAATTGAAGAGGATGCAAGAAACTATATACTCAAAAAGACCGACGATGCAACAGTAACTATAGGTTTATTTAAACCAGGAACATGCTGAATTAGCGTAGTAGAGCCAACCGTTGAGTTTGGCAGACCAAAAGTTATATCTGATTACAGAATGTTTGAAATCGACGATATGACTGTATATTGTTCAGAGGTAGTCGCTTCTAAAAACAAAGAAATAACAATAAGACTGGGTAGTTACTTTGGTATTAAGCATTTATCTTTAGGAAGAATTAAAATTTAATTTTAAAATACATTGCATAATTATATATATTTGATATAATCCTAATGTAGTTAATAATCAGACAATGATTTGGTAAAGTAAGTTAGATTATGCTTTATAGAGAAGCGACCGTAGGTGGAAGGCGCTATGCAGATTTAACTGAAGTGCACCAAGGAGTCTATGGTCGAAATTTTAGTAGACTAATACGGGAGTTCCCGTTACAGAACTAAGGTATGTTAGTACCTGAATGAGAAGGGACAATTGTCCTAAACAGAGTGGAACCGCGAAGATGACCTTTGCCTCTGTATATTATTATACAGTGGCAAGGTCTTTTTATTTTTAAAGAAAGGATGATAAAAATGATTTTTGATAGTGTGACACAATTGATTGGGCGAACTCCAATTATAAAAGCAAAGAAATATGCAGATGTAGGCGCAGACTTATATATGAAACTTGAAAGTTTTAATCCTGGAGGAAGTGTAAAAGATAGAGCTGCTCTTTATATGATAGAAGATGCTGAAAGAAGTGGATTGCTCAAGGAAGGTGGAACAATCATTGAGGCGACGAGTGGCAATACAGGAATTTCACTAGCGATGATTGGTGCTGCTAAAGGGATGAAAGTTATAATAGTAATGCCTGACACCATGAGCATTGAGAGGAGATTGCTGATGAAAGCATACGGTGCTGAGGTTATTCTCACTCCCGGAAGCCTTGGTATGACTGGCGCAGTTGATGTTGCAAAAAAAATGGCATTAGACAAAGGCTATTTTATGCCAGATCAGTTTAATAATCTTGCAAATGTTACTGCTCATGTAGAGACTACTGCTAAAGAAATTCTAGAAGAATTCGGTGACAAATTAAATGTGTTTGTTGCCGGAGTGGGCTCAGGTGGAACTTTGACTGGTGTTGCCAGAGTATTGAAGCAAAACAATCCCAATGTTAAAATAATTGCTGTTCAACCAGAGAAATCACAGGTTCTATCCGGTGGAAGCCCTTCTGGGCATAAAATACAAGGCATAGGAGCCAACTTTATTCCAGAAATACTTGATAGGAGCATAATAGATGACATTTACAATATTAGTGAAGAGAGTGCATTTGAGGGATCAAAGAGACTTTCTAAAGAGATGGGCATTTTGGCAGGTGTAAGTTCTGGTGCTAATTACATTGCAGCTATAAATATTGCTAAAGAACTTCAAACAAATAAGAAAGTTCTTACTGTATTGCCTGACACAGGTGAAAGATATTTATCAGCTGGACTATTTGAGGAGAATTAATAATGATACGAGATTTTTTAAATGATGTTTATAATATTTACAAAAAAGATCCTGCAGCAAAGAGTGTTATAGAAGTTTTTCTGTTTTATCCTGGAGTAAAAGCACTTTTTTGGCACAGGTTAGCGCATTTGCTATATTCTAAAGACTTATTTCTGCCTGCGACAATGATTTCTCAGTTCTCAAGGAGGAGAACTGGTATAGAAATACACCCAGGAGCAAAAATAGGCAAGAGACTTTTTATTGACCATGGCATGGGGATAGTAATTGGAGAGACAGCACAAATAGGGAATGATGTAACTATTTATCATGGAGTTACATTAGGAGGGACTGGGGCGATTAGAAGTACTAAGAGACATCCAACTGTTGGAAACGATGTAATATTAGGTGCAGGTTCAAAAATTCTTGGTCCATTGACTATAGGCGATAGTTCAAAAGTTGGGGCTAATTCTGTTGTGTTGTCTGATGTACCCTATAATACAACAGCGGTAGGTGCACCTGCTAGGTTAATAGAAAACAATTCATCTTTGCGTGTTTACGCAATATAAATTAAAGGCTTCCATAAAAAGGAAGCCTTTAATTTATATCAGGGTATTCTCTATTAAATTCAGTTGATTAAGCATTTAGCCAGATAAAGCACAAAATTCAATTAATACTGTCACAACCGACTGAAATACTATATAATATTAGTAAGTGGTCTATCAAGGAGGTATGCCAAATGGAAAATGTATACGAGTTATTTAATCCGACCTGGTGCCCGGGTTGTGGAAACTATATGATAAGAACAGCTTTAAAAATGGCTTTGGAGGAACTTGAGATAAGCCCTTCACAAGCTGTTATGTTTACTGGTATAGGTCAGGCTGCAAAAATGCCTCACTATATAGGAATGAACGGATACAACGGTCTACATGGTAGAGCCTTGCCCCCAGCTATTGGCGCAAAGTTGTCCAATAAAGATCTTACTGTTATAGTGGAGTCAGGTGATGGGGATACATATGGTGAAGGTGGAAATCATTTTATTCATACCATAAGACGGAATATTGATGTCGCTCATTTTGTTCACAACAACCAGATTTATGGTCTTACAAAAGGACAAGGTTCACCAACTACTGCGATTGGTCAAAGGACGACTCTTCAGTTTGATGGAGTAAAAATGGAGCCAGTTCAACCATTGGCATTATCACTTACAATGGGTGCAGGTTTTGTTGCAAGAGGTTACGCAGGGGATATACCGCAGCTTGTTAGTCTAATGAAAGAAGCAATAACATACCGTGGTTATGCACACCTAGATATATTGCAACCATGTGTGGTTTGGAATAAAGTGAATACCTATCAATGGTATAAAGAAAGAGTTTACTATCTGGATGAAGATTATGATCATACAGATTTTGATGTAGCTTATAGAAAATCTCTCGAATTTGGTGATCGTATACCGACGGGAATACTGTATAAAGTTGAGAGAGATACTTACGAAGACAGGTTCCCATTTCTTGGAGATGGCGCACCGCTGGTCGATAGAAAACATGATCCAATGGCATCTGAAAAACTGATGTCAGACTTTTATTAGGAGGGGATAGCATGGATTTTACTGTATTGGTAGGCGGAGCTGCAGGCCAAGGTATTGAAACCGTTGTCCTCATGCTTGAAAAGGCCATTAAAAGATGTGGATATGAAGTGTTTACTTATAAAAATTACATGTCAATGGTAAGAGGTGGTCATAATTTTATGCAGGTAAGATTTTCTGATGAAAAATTGTCCACTTATTCATCAAAAGTTGACCTGATATTTGCAATGACCGATGAGACAATAGAGTTACATAAAGACAGGCTTTCAAAAGGTGGACTGATACTGGCAGATGATAGTAGTGAATCTTCAGTAGACGTATTAAAGCTACGACTAAAAAAAGCTGCGAATGAAGCTGGAAACCCAAGGAGTTTTCCAACTGTAGGTTTCGGTGCAGTTGTAAAGCATTGTGGAATTGATTTTGCAATAGCAGAAAATGTAGTAAAGGAAAGTTTCAAAAAAGAATTACAAGAAGTAAATCTAAAGGCATTTGTATCGGGCTATGAATTGATGGAAGAACCTTTTAAGATGACCCTGAAAGAGGATAAAAACATAATTATTAACGGAAATAATGCTATTGCATTAGGAGCTATAGCTGCTGGTTGCAAGTATTATTGTGGTTATCCAATGACTCCGTCAACAAGTGTAATGACTTACATCTCATCTAAAGCTACTGAAATGGAAATTGTTGTAGATCAAATAGAAGATGAGGTGGGTGCTTTGAATATGGCACTTGGAGCTTCTTTTGCTGGTGTTAGAGCCATGACAGGGACTTCTGGAGGTGGGTTTGCTTTAATGACAGAGGCATTGAGCCTGGCTGGCATAATTGAATTGCCTGTGGTTATACTTAATGCGCAAAGACCGGGACCTGCAACAGGACTTTCGACTAGGAGCGAACAAGGCGACTTAAGATTTGTAATACATGCTGGGCACGGTGAATTTCCAAAAATGGTAATAACTTTAAGAAATCCTGAAGATGCTTTTTATCAGACAGCTAGAGCATTTAATATTGCCGATAAGTATCAGATACCTGTAATACTTATGACAGAAGAGTATCTAGCAGATTACATGACTACTACAGAGCCTTTTGATTTCTCAAAAATAAAAGTTGAAAGGCATCTTGCAGACGAAAGTGATATTGAAGATGAAAAGTATTTAAGATATAAATTAACTGAAAGTGGCATATCTCCACGTTTAATACCTGGAAGAAGTGGAGATAAAATAATACTTGCTGATAGTCATGAGCACGATGAATCTGGAAAAATTGAAGAGTCTATAGAGAATAGAAATGCAATGATGAAAAAGAGAATGAAAAAGTTTGAGCTACTTAAACCTGAAGTAGAAGAACCCTGGACTATTGGGAAACCAGATGCGGATGATTTGCTTGTCGCTTTTGGTGCGACATGGGGAGCAGTTAAGGACGCTGTGGATAGGATTAATGCTACTGGGGGCTCTGCTAGCGCTGTTATATACGGAGATATATGGCCGTTCCCAACAAAAGCTCTTACTGATATGGGTGAAAGGGCAAAAAGAATTATCGTGGTTGAACAGAACTATACTGGGCAGCTTGAAAGCCTTATTAAGGAGCATACTAGGCTTGAAATTTACGGGAATATCAGAAAGTATGATGGCAGGGCAATAAATGGCGACGAGATTATAGCTGAATATTTGAGGATAAAGGGAATAGTTGATTGAGAACGAGGTGCTAAATATGGAAGAAAAATATTCCAGTCCGAGATATGAAAAAATAGCTTTAGATATAGCTAATGCTATTTATAAGGGTGCATACGAAGAGGGAGAAAAATTGTATGGGCGGTCGACCTTGGCAGGAACTTATAATGTATCTCCTGAGACTATCAGAAGAGCTGTAAAAATACTTGAAGATGTCGGCGTTGTCGAATCGTCAAAAGGTAGCGGTATTACAGTTTTGTCAAAAGAGAAGGCATTTAAGTATATAAATAGGTTTAAAAACATTGAGAGCGTTGCTTCGTTCAGAATGAAACTGACTGATTTAATCGAGAAAAGACAAAAGTTAGAATCTGAAATACTCACAATAATTGACAGGATAATCGAAAGAAGTAGCACTTTGAGCTATACTACTGCTATTACTCCTTTTGAATTAGAAATTACAGATAACTGTCGACTTACAGGTAAGAGTATTGGAGAAGTTAATTTTTGGCAAAATACAGGAGCCACTATCGTTGGGATAAGAAGAGCTAATGAGACTATACTCTCTCCTGGCCCATATGCAACTATGGAAGAGGGGGATGTTCTTCTAATAATAGGAGAAGACGAGGTTGTAGAAGCTGTAAAAATTTTCCTTGAAGAAGAATAATATTCTATGACCTGAATTATAAACGTTTCAAACGGGTAAATCATAAGTAGGATGAGCTGACAGGAGGGATTATTATGTATAGTATACTTGTACCGGTTGATGGTTCCGATAATTCAATAAAAGCTGTAAAAAAAGGAATAGAAATTGGGACTCTAAGAGATGCCCATATAACTTTGATAACAGTCGTCAATAGTCTGCGCGATAATCCTTATATTTTAGATCAGGACTATACCAGTGAACTGAGCAAAAAAAATATTGCGAATGGGCACAGAATTTTAGAGGAAGCATTAAAACTTTTCGAAGGCTGTCCGTGCGGTGTTGATACAGTACTTAAGAACGGAGATGTTGCTGAAAATATAATAAATGCATCAGAAGAATTGAATTCAGACCTTATAATTATGGGAAGAAGAGGACTGAGTATCTCAGCAAGATCTCTTCTAGGGAGTATCTCTAATAAGGTACTAAACTATTCTGATAGGTCAGTTTTAGTCGTAAAATAGAAAAGAGCTTCGTACGAAGCCCTTTTTTTATTTTATATAGCTATCAAAATAACCCTGGATATAAATTATTGGGGTTCCCTTATCTCCACTTCCAGATGTTAGGTCTGCCAAAGATCCTATTAAATCTGTCAATCTTCTAGGGGTGGTTCCCTGAGAAGCCATTTTATCTACTTCAGAATCTCCTTTGTTCTTTATGAAGTCTGAAATAGCTTGTTTTAGTTCTTCACCCTTCAAGTGACTGAACTGATTGTCAGCTAAGTATTTGAGCTTAATTTCTGAAGGTGTGCCTTCCAATCCACTGGTGTAAGCAGGAGAAACGACTGGGTCTGCTAATTCCCATATCTTTCCAATAGGGTCTTTAAATGCCCCATCTCCATAAACCATTACTTCGACAGTTTTCCCAGTCAATTTTTTAATATCATTCTGAATTTGTTCTACAATTGGCTGGCTGTCTCTAGGAAATAGTTTAATTTGATCTTCAGTAGATTTATTAGATCCAAGAAGCCCATATTCTTTATTATATCCACTTTGATTGCGTGAAGTGTTCAGTATTTCGTCAAGACCGAATACAATTTCGCCACCATTGTTTTTAAGGAGTGTTTTTGTTCTAAACCTGGTATGAACATCACAAGCTATTACGTTTTTTGTATATTTTAGTATTGTGAGTGGATCATTTGAAAATATGATTTCAAAATCGATATCGCAGTCTTGCATAATCGATTTGTAGTATTCTATATAATCAACTCCGGTAAATGGATGAGTTGTATAACCAAAATACTCTCTGAATTCTTTTTCTGTGAGCACGTCAGTCCATGGATTAATACCCTTTACATCGAGTTTATCTATATCTACCAAATGGTTGCCTACTTCATCGGCTGGATAGCTGAGCATAAGGTATATTTTTTTTGCCTTTTTAGCCAACCCTTTTAATATTATACTAAATCTGTTTCTGCTTAAAATGGGGAAAATGACTCCAAACGGCTTATCTTCAAATTTTATGTACACATCATCTGCTATGTCATCAATACTGGCGTAATTGCCTTGCGCCCTTGCTACAACAGATTCAGTGATGGCAATTATGTCTTTGTCACGAATGTTAAATTCATCTAATTCTACAGCTTTTAATACTGTATCAACGACGATTTTTGATATATCATCGCCCTCTTTTATAATAGGCGAACGCAATCCCATTGAAACCGTGCCAACAATTCTTTCCACTATTATCTCTCTCCTTTTCAATCTCTATTATAGTATATCTTAAGAAAAAATATAAGTAAAATAAATATTGATAAGATTAATTGTATAAGTTGCAATCTTAAGATGAATTGGTATAGAATAGACATAATAAAAACATAAATTTCGCCAGGTGATATTGTATGCAAAACAAAAA